>PPYE01662433.1_pt1 | contig 12345 bp, 16 predicted proteins | sample 1559881 | NCBI WGS metagenome assembly PPYE01 (sample SAMN08240022, study PRJNA423297) | Human gut metagenome, whole genome shotgun sequencing project.
ATGGCGCGGATGAAGCAAAGCACCGCATCTATGCGACCACCGATAAGGCGCGCGGCACCTTAAAGGAGCTGTCCGACACGGAAGGATACGAGACATTCGTTATTCCGGACGACGTCGGCGGCCGTTTCTCGGTCCTGACAGCCGTCGGCCTGCTGCCGATCGCCGTCGCGGGCGCAGATATTACTGCTCTCATGGAAGGTGCCGCCGCCGCGCGCGCGGACTATGCAGAGCCGGACATCAACAAGAACGACTGCTATAAATACGTCGCCTACCGCAACGCCTTGTATCGCAAGGGCAAAGCCATTGAGCTGCTTGTAAGCTACGACCCGGCGTTTGCCATGATGAACGAATGGTTCAAGCAGCTTTTCGGCGAGAGCGAAGGCAAGGATCAGAAGGGCATCTTCCCCGCGAGCGTTATTTTCTCCACCGACCTGCACTCCATGGGACAGTTCATCCAGGACGGCTCGCGCATCATGTTCGAGACGATTGTGGATTTCACAAAACCGAAACAGGACTTCTACATCCAAGCTGACCCGACCAATTTCGACGGTCTAAACTTCCTCTCCGAACGCAACATGTCGGAAGTCAACCATAAGGCCATGCAGGGCACCATCCTCGCCCACACCGAGGGCGGCGTGCCGAACCTCGTTCTGGAAGTGCCGGAGATTAACGAGCACGAGCTCGGCTATCTCATTTACTTCTTTGAAAAGGCTTGCGGCCTTTCCGGTTATGTGCTGGGTGTCAACCCCTTCAACCAGCCGGGCGTTGAAAGCTATAAAAAGAATATGTTCGCGCTTTTAAACAAGCCAGGCTACGAAAAGGAGCGGGCCGCTCTGGAGGCAAAACTGCACTGAGGCTTTTGACAGGGATATGACGCCGGAGCATCCTGTTCCGGTTTCAAATAAAACAATGGAGGACATGAGTATGATTAAACTGATTATCGGCAAAAAGGGCAGCGGAAAAACAAAACTGTTGATCGATAAGGTTAACACAGCGGTTCAAAATACAAACGGCTATGTTGTCTGCATTGAAAAAGGCATGAAGCTTACGTTCGAAATCGACCATGCAGTCCGCCTGATCGACGCGGATGAATATGCAATCAAAGGCTACGACGCGTTCTATGGTTTTGTTTCCGGTGTGCTGGCCGGTAACTATGATATCAAAGAAATTTTCGTCGACGGCATTTTAAAAATCGGGGAAAAGGCTGGCGCAAAGGATTATGAGGGTCTGGGCGCTTTGCTTGAAAAGCTCTATAAACAAATCCCGTCGGATGTCACACTGCTTTTCACCGTTTCGGCTGATCAAACCGATCTTCCGGACAGCGTGCTGAAATTTTCGTAAGCGCTGCATACGGAAAGATGGGATAAATCGGCAACCCGTTTCAAAGGGCCTTACCTGATCTGATGAAAAAAAGCAGCGATATCCGGCCGAACATTAGGTATTGCTGCTTTTCTTTTCGAAGCAGGATGGAAATCTGAATATCACGGTTTCTTTCTCATAAGTCAAAAGGTTCCCGAAGAGAACAAACTCTCCGGGAACCTTTTTTAGACTCAGTTGTGCGAACAGAAAAGATTGATTGCCCGCTGGGTGAATTCGGCTGTACCTTCTCCGCCCGCCTTATCAATGTTTTCGGTCATACTGCCTCCGCCGCCGTACATGGCTCCAAGAGACTGCAGGATTTCAAGCGTGCAGGTATAAAAATGATTGGTAATAAACGCCTGTAGCTTTCCAACCAGCTGCTGCGGCTGCTCGCTTGCCGGATCCATCGTCCGGATGGATCCAAACTCCTTGAAGATGTCCATTATCTCACCGGAAAGAAGCTGTTCCTCCTCCTTGGTACGGTGCTTCGACTTCTCTTCAAATTCACGATAAGCATCCGTCGTGCCCCAGGTTGCTTTGGCCTGAGCCGCGTAGTCATCAATTTTCTTTGTATCAAAAGCAGAAAAATCCAAAGTTTTCACTCCTATCATTTGAATTCCACGGGCGAGATCAATCAGGTTCTCGATATGCTCCTTTCGGAGCCTGAGCAGTTCAATTTGCTGATCAAGAGCCTTATTCCGGTCAAAGGACGGGCTCTCTAGAATCTTTTTGATCTCTTTCAGAGGAAATTGCAGTTCCCGGAACAGCAAAATACATTGCAGGCGCTCCAGGGCCGCATCGTCATACAGCCGGTATCCCGACTCGGTGGTCTGCGTCGGCCGCAGTAAACCAATTGAATCATAATAGTGCAGCGTGCGTATACTCACGCCGGTCAGCCTGCTCACTTCTTTCACAGTTTTCATACTGCTCTCCTCCTTTCGTGTAATCTCAGTATAGGGCATCACGTAACGTTAGAGTCAAGAGATTTTAAAAATTTTTTTACCTTTCTGTGTCTGTCAATGATATGACCCAAGGAAAGCGGTGAGGCGCTCAAGAGGACTGTCCAGACGGTGAATAGCTGTCTTCCGACTGTCTTTCTCTTTTGATTTCCTATGAGTTAACTTTTTCTACGAAAGTTAAAAGCGGCTCCATTGTTTTTTACATTTAGATTCCGTATAATAAGGACATGAGGTGAATGCTTATGAAAGAACTCAATCTTGGCCGCATCCTCATTCAAAACCGACACAAACACGGAATTACCCAGGACGATTTGGCCTCACATATGGGCGTTTCAAAGGCAGCCGTTTCCAAATGGGAAACCAATGCGACTTATCCCGACATTGTTCTGCTTCCAAAGCTGGCAGCCTTTTTCAATATCAGTATTGATGAGTTGATAGGGTATGAGCCCCAAATGACCAGAGAGGAAATCCGAAAGTTGCACCACAAACTTTCCGGGGAGTTTTCCACCCTTCCCTTTGATGAGGTACTGGAACACTGCCGGGCAATTGTTAAAAAGTATTATTCCTGTTTCCCTCTCCTGTTTCAGATCGGCTCCCTGTTGGTCAACCACTGCATGCTGGCCGGAACCCCTGAAAAAACTGCGCAGATTCTTAAAGAGGCAATGGAATTATTTATCCGGGTCAAAGCAGAAACGGACGATTTACGGCTTGGGAAAGAGTCCCTGAATATGGAGGCTTATTGCCTGCTTTCCCTCAAACGTCCCACAGAGGTTCTGGATCTTTTAGATATAGATGAACCATGGTCCGGATTTGCAGAACCACTTCTCTCCACCGCCTATCAGATGACTGGAAACACGAAGGAGGCAAAACGGATCCTCCAGGCGGGGATTTTTCAATCCATTATCGGCCTTTTCAATCTCTTGCCGTCTTACATGAACCTGTGTTTGGATGATCCGGAATCTTTTGAAAAAACCTGTAGCCGCGCCATGCGGATTGCCGATACCTTTTCTCTGAAAACGCTGCATCCTGGCATCCTGCTTTCCTGTTATATTGTAATGGCGCAAGGTTTTATCGCTCTGGGAAAAGAAGAAAGGGCTCTGCAGGTTTTGGAGGAATACACACAACTGGCCACCGGAAGTATCTATCCGCTGCGGCTGCATGGGGATGCATATTTTAACCTTTTGGACGACTGGATCAACGGTAGCCTGGATATGGGAGACTACCCGCCCCGGGATGAGAGTGTCATCCGTCGCAGTATGACCCAAGCCCTTACGGAAAACCCGGCCTTTACTATTTTTACAGAAGAACCGCGTTTTCAGACCCTTGTAAAGTGCCTGAAAGCCAATGAGGAGGATAACTGATATGCAGGCTGTTACCTTACAAAACCTTTCTAAAACCTACCTTGGCGGGAAACAGGCAGTCAAACAGATCAACCTTTCCATGAAGCCGGGAGAAGTATTTGGATTTCTGGGGCCCAATGGCGCCGGAAAGACCACCACTGTCAAGCTGTTAAATGGGATGCTCACGCCCTCTGAGGGAAGCTGCCGGGTATTCGATATTGATCCAACGCAGGAGCCGGAAAAAGCACATGCAGTGTCCGGTGTGGTGACGGAGCATGCGCAGATGTACGACAACCTGACTGGGCTGCAAAACCTTGTATTTTATGCCTCTATTTTCGGTGTTCCAGCCGGCGAGAGCGAAAGGCGCGCTAATTCCCTGTTGGAACAGTTGGAGCTGTCCGAGGCCAAAGAGCAGAAACTTGCGGCCTACTCCACTGGTATGCGGCAACGGCTCTCCCTGGCCCGGGCGCTCATCCACCGTCCAAAGGTGCTCTTTTTGGATGAACCGACTTCGGGCTTAGACCCGGAAAGCGCGCAAAACGTCAACCGGCTGATTCGGGATCTTGCCAAAGAGGAGGGAATTACCGTTTTCCTATGTACCCATCAGCTGCGGTATGCACAGGAAATATGCACCCGGTACGGTCTGATTGAAGAAGGCAGTCTTCTGGCAGCCGGCACGCTGGAGGAGCTGCGTTCCAAGGTATGTTCCGGCATCACCCTCAGCATCTGTGCCAACCGGATTCCTGGCGAACTTTCTTATCGCAAAACAGGCGAACAACAATTTGAATTGGATATCCGCTTAAAAAGCGATATTCCACAGATTGTTCGTAAGATTGTGCAGTCCGGCGCGGATCTTTATGCCGTGGAGGCAAAACAGCCTACTTTGGAGGACATCTATTTCACCTTAACAAACAAAAAGAAGAAGGAGGAACATCTATGAAAACTGCTATGCTTGCCATTATCCGAAAGGATTTCCGTGGGATCACGGCTAACCGGCATCTGTTCTCCGCAATTTTAATCGTCCCTCTTATTCTCACCATCGTCCTACCTTCGATTTTTGTATTTCTGGTTCACTTTGCGCCGGAAGATCAGGATCTTCAAAAGATGGTCGAGCTGTTGCCTCAGGTCTCACAGTCTGGCAGCTTTGAAAGTACCGTTATCGGGCTGATCCTCAACAATATCATGCCGATCTTCTTTTTAATGATTCCCATTATGACGGCCTCCATCATGGCTGCTAGCTCCTTTGTGGGGGAAAAAGAAAAGCGCACCTTAGAAACCCTTCTCTATTGTCCGCTGTCTTTAAAGCAGATTTTCCGCTCCAAGGTGCTTGCTTCCTTCCTGCTGAGTATGTTGGTATCGTTTATTTCCTTTTTCTCCATGCTTCTGGTTTTGGAAACTGAGGCCTTTTTCCTTACGAGAAGCCTCCTGTTGCCCAGCGCCAGCTGGATCGTCATCATGCTGGTGGTCTCACCCGCCCTTTCGCTTATCGCCATCACATTGATTGTGCGGGGATCCGCCAAAGCGCAAAGCGTTGAGGAATCCCAGCAGGCGGCTGTATTCCTGGTTATCCCGGTGATTTTGTTGGTGGTCGGACAGTTTACGGGGATTTTATTGGTCAGCGTCTGGGTCCTGCTGGGACTCGGTGCCGTCTGCGCGTTACTCGCCTGGATCCTAATAAAAAAATGCATGGGAAGATTCACCTATGAAATGCTTCTGAAATAAGATAATAAAACGGCCTTGCTGTGCCCCAATCCACAGCAAGGCCGTTGCCATTGTGGCGGTCCGTTCCATATTTCAGCGTCTTTTACCGGCAAAGTTATCACCTAAATCATTGACAGGCCACTCCTTCTCTTCCTATCTCTCCTGTATATCCTTTGTTCCGTACTCTGTTTGGCATAACAAAACGCCCCCACAATTATATCATACGATCTAGCAAATGGGGCTTCCGGTTTTGTATAGGCATTTTATGATTTAATTGATCTGTTTCATCCAATATTCAATATCCGAAAAGAATCTGCTTAGATGGAACCCATCCGCTGCCGCATGGTGAATGTTAAGAGAGAGTGGCATGAAAATCCGTTCGTTGCTGTCTTGGGTGTATTTTCCCCAGGTGATAACCGGAGCCAGATAGGTTCCGGAATCAAAAATGTGCATATCAAAACTCTTATAATGCACCCATGGCAGGCAAGACACGTCAAATGTATTCGGTGGAATTTCTTTCAGCTCAAATTCCCGAAAATCACGGTATCGCTGTCCGTCTTCCAAAAACCGATCGTAAAAGGTCCGAAAATCCGGATGATATTCCGTCACGAGTTTGACAAACCTTTCATCATCCTTATGGAAATGGGCGTAATACGGGGATACAAAGTCCCAAATTCCCGGGTTTCCCTGTGGATCAAATCCCATACGCAACTCTTTGCGGCTGTTAACAGCGGAGCTTACCACCCACATCATGGCCGGATAGAACTTATAGCCTTTCTCATGAATGATTTGAAGGAAATTCGTGATATCCACATCTACCGTCATACTCATAACGCAACGCAGCTCATCAATAAAATGACGGAAAGCTGCACCTCGTTCCCACGTTTCCAGATTCAATTTTTCAAATTTCACTTTTTTAGCCTCCTAAAATATATTCTCTATTTTAGAAGGCGGCATCAAGTCCACGTTTCATAGATACGCTCCTTTCTACAGGCTGTACCAACATATTACCATATATCTTGATATGATTCAATGATTCATGAAAAAGCGAAGAGAATCGCTGCATGAAACAGGGTGATTCTCTTTACAAAGATGACATACTGTCGTCATGATTCCTGTTATAAAATAATTCTCGGAAAGGTGGAATTAAACATGAAAAAAGAAGTACTGGTATTTATCTTTGATGGATATGCCGACTGGGAACCCGCTTATGTATGCGCAGAACTAAATGCACAGGAAACGGGATATGTTGTGAAAACCATCAGCCTTAACAAAGCCCCTAAAGTCTCCATGGGTGGTTTCCGTGTCATTCCCGACTACACTGTTGATGAGTATCCCAAGGAGTTCGGTTTGCTTATTTTGTCGGGCGGATATGCCTGGATGGAGCGAAAAAATGACGGGGTATTGCCCATCGTCCGTTATGCAATACAAAACAAGATTCCGGTAGGAGCCATCTGTAACGCAGCAAACTTCATGGCCGAAAATGGATATTTAGACTCCATTCAGCACACGGGTAATACTCTTGAATTCATGCAATCGCAGGCTCCGCATTATAAAGGGGCGCAGAAGTTCCTTGAAAAGCAGGCGGTTTGTGATGCCAACATCATTACCGCAAACGGATCTGGAACTCTGGAATTCGCAAAAGAAATTTTGCATTTGTTACATGCAGAATCAGATGAAAAGATTTCTGAATGGTATGACTTAAATAAGTTCGGATTTTATCACCAGTAAAAAGAAAGCATTCGGCATGGCTGACCGAATGCTTTCTGTCTATATTCAATCTGAGGATTGCGTTCTGTTCTGCAATATCTTTCGTATTTCCGGGATTGGTCATCCAAGCCCACGATATCATCCATTAAAAGTTCCAGCATACCGGCAGCGGCAAGACGCGACCGTGCTTTCATCTTGATTCCTCCAATCGTTTTTTAAGCATCCGCTTACTACTTGCGATATAAATATCGTACAGTCCATTTATTCTTATCAATCGGATTTTTCCGTGTATTTTAAAAAGCATCCGAGCCTCTGTTACGAAGACGGATGCTTTTTCTGCTTATTTCCTTTTAACTGGCTGCCGGATCACGGTCTTCCGGTTCTCCGGTTTGCATTTGCGTACATCGCTTAAATAGATTTCATGGTGTCGCCGTGCTTCGGAAAAATCCAGTTCATATCCCTGTTCTTCTGCAAATTGCTCCATACGCCGGATCGTCTCCGGCTCATCGTCATAGGGGCCGATGTGCATGCACTGAACGCAAAGGCCTTCCTCATAGGTCAGGAATTCCACTTTGGAAAAGTCGGCTCCCTTTTTCTCAATTGCTTCCTGTACCGCCCAGTCGAATTCCTCTTTTGTGACAAACTCCGGCAGCCGAATCAGGGAGACCCAATGGAAATCCTCCTTGTGGGCGTAGTCGATGCACTGCTTCCCCTCCTGCCACCAGAAGCCCTCCAGCGGCGGAACCACATAGTCGAAATATCCCTTCATTTTGTGTCTTCCCATCTTGCTCATTTTGATGGTATAGGCGACTCCATAGAGCAGGCCGATGGAGACCTTGTACGCCCCGCCCTCCTCATTGGGATTTCCCTGTCCCCGCACCGCAAGAAAATTCATCGAAGGGATCTCCATAATTTGCGGCTTTTTCGGCGGCAGATAAAATTCTTTGTATTCTTTTTTATAATCGAAGGCTGCCATACTGGTTTTACTCCTTTAGCCCGATATAGAGATGGATTTCCGCATGCTCCATATCATCGTTCTGATACTCCTCAAAATCGCAGGCAAAGGCCCTGGGAAGGTCCATCTTCCAAATCTCCTGCCAGGCCTCGGCAATGGCTGTGCGCATATCGCCCTTTACCACAAACCTGGCATACCGTCCGGCCGGGATCTTCCGGACAGCATATTGGGAAGATGCGGGCTTCTGGGACACCTCGCAGCACACCATCACCATATAATCGTCATTTTCATCTCCAGCGTAATCCGTATAGACACCCAAAGCTTTATCATTGATCTTATCCGGGATGCCTGCGTAGATTCCTTCCGCATAAAACCGGTTCCACAGCCCGCCGATCACCTCTCCCATATCCGGGGCGCTGTTGTTGGTGCGGGCTGCAATCCCTGCAATAGTCTTTTCCTGCAATGTGACAATCTCATAGTCCATATTTCTCTGCTCCTTTCATTTGATAACCTCATTCTATCAAACTGAACAGGACAACTGTCTGTCATGAATTCAAATATTGTTTCTGTAATTCCGCCCCAAAAGCCGCCAGCTCTTCCCGGAATTCTCTCGGTTCCAGAAGCTCCGCGCCGCCCCGGAAGGATAAAACCCATCCCAGGACGCTTTCTTCGTTGGCAAATCCTAACGAGACAAAAAGGCGACCATCCGGCTGCACGGTAAAGCAATCCGGTCCGTACTCTTCCACCAGCCGCCACTGATATTCCGGTGAAATCAGCGCTTTCACCTGATAGGCGCGGGGAAAGACTGTTTCCGTGGATAAATCCGGCAGCGGAGCCATACGCATTTCAAAAGGTTCCCCAGTCTTGAGTTCCGTCATCCGGTTCAGCTTGAACAGACGGTAATCCTCTCTGTCCTTGCAGTATCCCCAGACGTACCAGTTGGCCCAATGGAAAATCAAATAGTAAGGTTCGATAAGCCGAACAGATTCGCCCCGCGGTGCAAAATAGCGAAAGTGTACGGATCTTCCGCATTCTATCGCCGCATGCAGCAGTTCAATCTTCGGGGAAAGGGAAGACTTACTCCAAGAAGAAAGATCGATAAGGATATGCTGACCACCAGGGATCAAAGCGGAGGCGCCGGCCGAAAGCTTTTCCATCAGCTGGGAATACCGGTTGGTGCCGCTGACGCTGTCCAGACTGCGAAGCCCCGCAAGGATCGCCTGCATATCGGCGGAGGTCAGCAGAGTGCTGTCAATTTTATATCCTTCCATAATGGAAATCCCCCCGTTTGCCCCCTGCGCCGTCACCAGCGGAATCCCCGCTTTGCACAGATCCTCGATATCCCGGTTGATGGTGCGGCGGGAAACCTCGAATTTCTCTGCCAGATAGGGGGCCGTCACCTTTTCCTTCTGCAGCAGGACGGACAGAATTCCAATCATACGGTCTATTTTCATTTCACGCTTCCTCGTTCTTTATCAAAGTATCGGCCAGCTTTTCAAATCTCCCCGCTGACAGAATTTCATGGGTAATGAGTTTTCTATGGTAAAACACTCGAATCCGTTCCATGTCCTCATCTCCTTTGTTTTTAGTATAACGCAGTATCCACGACAGTATCATGTCATGTAAGGACTGTATCCGGGACCGCAGAATCCATCAGATACTCTCCAAAAAAATGCCTGGTAACCGGCCAGGCATCTATCCCGCAACCAAGACATACATTTTTTGTAAGGAGCAGTTGGTAGAAATCCAGCCGGAATCCGGTATAATACATACAGGAGGTTGGAAATACATGAAAAAACAATCAAATTGCATTTCTCAGAATTTAACCACCCTAAGACAGTATCATAAATATTCGCAGGAAGAGGTAGCCGAAAAGATCGGCGTTTCCCGCCAGGCCGTAGCGAAATGGGAGGCAGGAGAGACGGTTCCCGACATCCTCAACTGTGATGCGCTGGCAACGCTTTACGACGTATCGGTGGACGATTTAATCCATTTCGACCAGGATACGGAGCAGATGGCGATTCCACCAAGGGGAAAACATCTTTTTGGAACCGTCAAGGTGGGAGAACGGGGGCAGATCGTTCTGCCCAAAAAGGCAAGGGATCTTTTCGGTATCAATTCAGGAGACCTTCTGGTGGTATTGGGGGATGAAAACCCGGCAAGCGCTGGCATTGCCCTCGTTCTCGGCGATACCATTCTTCAAAACATAGCCTTTCTGCGGAATGCGCTCCATGCCAATGAAAAGGAGGAAGAAAACACATGACCGAATTACTCCAGGTGGAGCACCTGACTAAACAGTATCCTGGCTTTGCCCTTCAGGATGTTTCCTTTTCTGTGATGCCAGGACGCATCATGGGGCTCATCGGGAAAAACGGCGCCGGGAAAAGCACGACTTTAAAGTCCATGCTAAATATGATCCGGCCGGAATCCGGAACCGTAAAGATGCTGGGAAAGGATTTCTTCCAGAATGAAAAGGAATGCAAGCAGAAAATCGGTGTTGTTTTTGGCGGTATTGACTTCTATCCGCTGAAAAAGCTATCCTCCATCACAGCCGTTACCAGAAGATTTTATCCGGACTGGGACCAGCAGAAATACGAAAGCTATCTAAAACAGTTTTCTCTGGACGAACGCAAACAGTTCAAGACACTTTCCAATGGTATGAAGGTAAAATATCTGCTGGCGCTGGCACTCTCAAATAACGCACAGCTCTATTTTTTGGATGAACCAACTTCAGGGTTAGATCCGGTTTCCCGCGATGAGATCCTGCACATATTTGCCCGCATCGTAAAGGATGGAAAACGCTCTGTCCTATTTTCCACCCATATCACCTCGGATTTGGACCGCTGCGCCGACGACATCACCTACATCCAAAACGGCCGGGTATTGAAAAGCGCGGATAAAAAAACGTTTCTTCAGTCCTTTGACCACCTGAAAACGCCAAAGGATACCGGTCCGCTGACACTGGAGGAAATCATGCTCCGCACGGAAGGGAGGGATCTCGATGAAACTGCTCTATAAAGAACTGGCTCTGGCGGCGCATCCGACTTCCATTGTTTTCGCCTTTCTGGGCTGCCTGGTCATTGTCCCCGCTTATCCCTACACCGTTATTTTTATGTTCGGCTGCCTGGCGCCCTACCTCACCTTCCTTTATGCGCGGGAGACCAATGACGCCTGGTACACCGCCCTCCTCCCCGTGACCAAGCGGGAAAGTGTTAAAGGAAAATGCCTGCTAACCGTCTCCATCCAGCTTTTTCAGTTACTGTTCTCCATTCCTTTTGCCCTTCTCAGAAACGCCATTGGAGTGGAAAACAATCCGGTGGGAATCGACGCCACTATTGCTTGGTATGGATTCGGTCTCATCATCTATGCCGTATTCGATCTGGTCTTCTTTCCGGCTTATTACAAAAACGGATACAAAGCCGGAAAAGCCTTTGTAATCGCGGCACTGCCCATGCTGCTTTTAATGGTAGCAGTGGAGGCCAGTGTCCATTTCCCGGATCTCGTCTGGTTGGACAGCTCAGCGCCAAATGACCTTTCTCTGCAGATTCCTATCTTAATGATTGGAGTCTTGTGCTACGCAACTATGCTCTCTTTGGCATGCCGGATTTCCGTGAAACGCTTTGAAAAAGTGGACTTATAGGAAATGCTCCACCTGGTTTTGCACCGGGAGCTACCGCAAGAATAAACAGCGTCGGACCCAGTGGCCGCAAAGCCTCCGTGTCCGGCGCTTTTCTATGATGTTTTCATAAGATAGGAACACATAGTTCACAATAATGATTATCTACTAATTTCTTAGCATAGCGTTCCATAACGGGTCTTGAAGCGTCATATGAATATCCATGTTTCTTTAATTCGCCAAAGCATTCTATCCATGCTCTCTGCACAGCCTCTGGTGTGTGTGCAATTAGAAATATCACATATTTACCCCCGTCAATCTGTCTGCTTTTTACTTCATCCGTCTCAATCTTCCTAGCTGCAACATCGATCATACAGACATCGTATCTGCACTTTTGCGGATCCGTAATATTAGGGTCATCCAAGGGAACCGCTAAGATTACAGTATCATCACAAAACAGGTTATTCGCTTTAAGCCAGTCCTTAAAGTTGTTCATTAGGATATAATTGTCCCTGCCATATGCACCTATTCTTCTCATATACAAAACATGAGATGTTTTTATTTTTTCCTCATTCATTTTATAGAAAAAGCTCATCATTATCCTCCAATCGATTCAGTACATCGATTGCCCCCTTTCCCGAATTGATGGACAAAAAAACATTCGTTATAATGGAAAGGAAAGGGGACAAAGAAAATGGAAAACAA
>PPYE01047816.1_pt1 | contig 12341 bp, 13 predicted proteins | sample 1559881 | NCBI WGS metagenome assembly PPYE01 (sample SAMN08240022, study PRJNA423297) | Human gut metagenome, whole genome shotgun sequencing project.
CATATAGAGACTGTCTCTGCCGGAACCGCATCCCATATCCAGGATGGTCGCTCCCTCGTCCATCTCGTTTAAAAACTCTCCGATGATTGGAGCCATGTCCAAATCTACCGTATCTTCAAAGAATTTTACTGCGTATTTATTATAATAGTCTATCGAGTCCACCATACTCCTCCTATATTTTTTGGATGGATTTTTCCGTAATACGGATTTTCCCTTCTTTAAGCAGCTTTCCTACTGCCCGCTTAAACTCATTTTTGCTCATGTTAAATTCCCGCCGGATGGTCTCCGGTCTGGCTTTATCGTTAAACGGAAGCACTCCGTCAAACTCCTCAATGACCTGCATAACCTTAACAGCGTCGGATTCCATCTGCATATAAGCTTTCTGACGCACGCTCAGATCCAGCTTGCCGTCTTCACGTACCCGGATTACCCTGGCTTCTATCTCCTCGCCTTCATGGAAATCCTGGAACAGTTCCTTTTTCGGAATCAGTCCGTAGTAGCGGTTGTCTACTGCCACAAACGCGCCCAGATTTTCATTAATCTCATAAATCCGGCCCTTTACCTGATCGTCTTTCTTATACGGCGACTGATTGCTCATATAGGAATACACCCGCATGGTTGCCGCCAGGCGGCTGCTCTTGTCCACATATAATGCAACCAGACATTTCTCGCCCTTCCGGACCGGATGGCTCTGCTCGCGGAACGGAAGCAGCAAATCTTTTTCCAGTCCCATATCCAGAAACGCGCCGATTTTGGAAGTTTCTTTTACTTCCAATACTGCGGTTTCCCCAACCTGTAATTTCGGTATGCCAACTGTGGCAATCAGACGATCTTCTGAATCTTTATAGATAAAGACTGTGATTTTATCGCCGATTCTGGTTCCCTCCGGAACCTGCTTTTTGGGAAGAAGGACGCTGGCTCCCTCTTTGGCGCTTTCACTGAGATATACGCCAAATTCCTTAATGCGGACTACTTCCAGCTCCTGTACCTTTCCTAACTCAATCATAAACTTTGCCTTTCCCGCTCTGCTGCCCGAAACGTCTTATGGTTCATACTGCATCCATACAACCGCATAGGGTTTTCCTTCTGTACTGCACAGAGAAAGGATATGACCATTCTCCATCGCAGATACCCTTGGAATCATAACGTCTCCCAGAACAGCCGCTTTTTTATACTCTGCTCTCAGTTCCCGAATACGCCCCTGCATTCCTGATGCCTGACGGGCTATTTCTATATACTGGGCATTATTTACATGATGATTGGTATCAATGTGGTAACGATTTATGGTAACCGGTTCTCCCTGGATAAACGTCTGCGGCAATGCAATCTTTCTCGGAGCTTCTCCCATCTCTAACGGAGGTTCTTCTGCTCCATAAGGAGCCACATCTTCTTCACGGACCCGAACTGGAAGCAAAGTATCCGTACTGCACATAAACCAGACGGAACTGGCCTTTACCAGATAATTGCCTTCCTTATCCAGAATAGCGAAATTGCGGTATCCGTAAATCCCCTTCGACGCATAAGGCCAGGTCACAATCTGTACCCTGTCTCCAAGTCTTGGATACTGGTCTGCTATAATTCTCCAGGAAGACACCAGCCATGCTCTGTGTTCATTTTTCAAAAATTCCAGCCCTACGCCGCAGTCTTCTGACTGAAAGGTACTGCAGTCCTGAAAATAATTAATGATTCCCGTCATCGTCAGGAATCCTTCTTCATCTGTCTCGCTATAACGAATCCTGCTGTCTAACCGATACATATACGTCCTCACTTTAAAATCACATACCATTATATCTGATTCTGATTCTATTGTCCAGTAGTAAGTTATTTCTTTACACAATTGAAACTGAATTAAAAAAGAGCTTCAAAACGTCTGTCAACGCTGAAAGCTCTAAAAGCTGGGCTACAAGGATTCGAACCTTGAAATGACGGAGTCAGAGTCCGTTGCCTTACCATTTGGCGATAGCCCAATAAGATATTAAATTGTAATAATGATATCCTTTCACCGGATAAACTGGGCTACAAGGATTCGAACCTTGAAATGACGGAGTCAGAGTCCGTTGCCTTACCATTTGGCGATAGCCCATCAACGCAACGAGTATATTATACAATACTATTTCCCGTTGGTCAAGCACTTTTTTTGTTTTTGACAATTTTTTTGACGATTTCAGGCGTTTTTCCCGCTTCCGTATTCTACCTGTTCCAGGCACAGACCTTCCGGCGGAGCTGCCGGCCCTGCCGCTTCTCTGGACAGCGCTTCCAATACAGCCGGAATACTCTCAGGTTCCCGCTCTCCCAGACCTGTCTCAATCAAGGTTCCCGTCAGAATCCGGACCATGTACTGCAAAAATCCATTTCCAGTATAGCGAATGGTCAGCGTGGTTCCCTTTTCTTCAAACTCAATCTTCTCGATTGTCCGGACTGTGCTTTTTTTCATCTTCTTATTTCCACAGAAACTTTTAAAGTCATGGGTTCCAAGTAAAAATCCGGATGCTGCCTTCATTTTTTCAATATCCAGAGCTTTTCCCAGTCCATAGGTATACTTTCTGGTAAATACATCCTTTTTTTCACTCATTTCGATGCGGTATGCATATGTTTTCCTCACGGCATTCAGCCTGCTGTGGAAGCGGCATGGAACCTGCTCTACCGACAGCACTCCGATGTCTTCCGGCAGATATTCATTGCAGTATGCTTTGATCTGCTGCGGTTCCATCGGTTCGGGCAAATAAAAATTAACGACCTGTCCTGCTGCATGAACGCCTTTATCCGTTCTTCCGGAACCATGTACTTCTATGGTTTCGCCTGTCATACGGCTTAATACTGCTTCCATTTTTCCCTGAATCGTCTTGTCTGTGGTCATCTGCTTCTGCCAGCCGTCATACCGGCTGCCATCATACTGCAGCACCATTTTATAATTTACATTCAATGTGTTCTCCTCATTCTCTGCCACAGGGCCGCTCCAGCTGCCGCTATGGCAATTCCAAATACCTCGCCGCTTATATCCAGCCATACGTCCTGGATCATGGCGGCGCGTCCTGCTGCAAACAGCTGTATAGTCTCGTCCAGAAACGGAATTACCGCGGCCGCAAGCATTCCTGTCAGCCAGCGTATCTTTCGTTCTGTCAGACTGCGCAAATTCATAAAAAGCAGCAGTCCCAGTCCTGCATACTCTGTAAAATGGGCGGTTTTTCTCACAATATGATCCGTCAGCCAACCGCTGGGAAGTCCAGCCTGATCAAACAGTTCCACAGCAGCCGCCAGTACAAAACCGCTTTCCTTGGAAGATACGGCGGCTGGCTTTATGGAGCGGCCGTAAACTAAGGCAATATAAATGAGAAGGATTACCAGCCAGATTTTCTGGCGCCTTTCCATATGAATACGTTTCATTTGCTGTCTCCTTTATAATTTTTTCATTATAGTACAAAAACAGCATTCTGGCAACAAAAAAGGATATGTCACCTTTCCGAAGAAACGTGGACATATCCTTCTTCATCTTCATATGAACATCCGTGTAAACAGGCAGCGCGCCTGTACACAGATACTATCTCAGTCCCAAAATCAGGATTACTAAAATAGCACACGGAATTACAAAGGTTACATAGCCTCTTAATGCTCTTGGAAGCTTTAAACCTTCTCCGGTATTAGCTTCTGCAAGGAAATTGTCAAATCCCCATCCCCATCTGGTTACACAGAACAGAAGGAAGATCAGGGAACCTCCAGGCAAAAGCAGATTGCTGACAATAAAATCTTCTAAATCCATAATGGTACTTCCAGCGCCTCTTGGCTGGAATCCGCTCCACACACTGAATCCTAATACGCAAGGAAGGGATGCAATCAAAATGATAATTCCATTAACAAGCGCTGCTTTTTTGCGGCTCCAATGCCACTTATCCATGCAGCAGGCCATAATGTTTTCAAATACCGCCACAATCGTAGAAAATGCTGCAAACGTCATAAAAATAAAGAATAACGCGCCCCAGAAGCGGCCTCCTGCCATAGCATTAAATACATTTGGCAGGGTAATAAAAATCAGTTCCGGACCTGCACCAGGATCTACCCCAAAGGCAAAGCAGGCTGGAAAAATAATCAGGCCGGAAGTAATTGCCACAAACGTATCTAAAATTGCAATCTGTACCGATTCGCCTGCCAGACTTCTCTCCTTTCCCATGTAGCTTCCAAAGATTGCCATCGCACCAATACCAAGACTCAGCGTAAAGAACGACTGATTCATCGCCGCTATTATCACATTGATAAGCCCGACTTCCTCTACCTTTTTCCAATCTGGTACCAGGTAAAACTTAAGCCCTTCCATACCGCCTTCCAGAGTCATGCTGTTAAACGCAAGCACAATAATCAGCGCCAGAAGTCCTATCATCATCACTTTTGTAATTCGCTCTACGCCAGCCTGCAGTCCCATGGAGCAGATGAAAAAGCCGACTGCCACAATCACTGCCATCCAGAAGGTCATGCTTACCGGATCTCCCAGCATCTTGGAAAACTCTCCGGCTACTGCTTCGGTATTCATTCCGGCAAAATCATTCTTTAAAAATTTAAAGAAATAGGAAAGCATCCATCCTGCAACCGATGTATAAAACATCATCAGAACATAATTCCCAAACATTGCCACATAGCCATGCAGATGCCACTTGCTGCCTGGCTTTTCCAGTTCCTGATAACAGCATACCGGACTTTTTCTGCTGGCACGTCCTACTGCAAATTCCATGGTCAGCACCGGAACTCCTACCGCAATCAGGAAAAACAGATAAAACAGCACAAAAATGCCGCCTCCGTTTTGTCCGGTTACGTATGGGAATTTCCATACATTTCCAATTCCGATGGCACAGCCGGCAGAAATCAGGATAAATCCCAGCCTTGACTTAAAATTTTCTCTTTCCATACCTTAACTTCCTCTTTCTTATTTCTCTGTCAAGCGGCCATTTCCATCCGCTTTGACACTTTCCCGCAGTAATTCGCGTTGATTATTATCTTAATATAGAATCCGAAAAATGTAAAGTCTCAATCAATTGGAACTATTTTTACTTTTCAAAATAAAATAACCGATCTCTGTTTTTGTCTTTATCCCTATTAAATATTCCATATCGATAACCATTCACGACAGAAATATCTCCGTAACTAGAATATCCTCTTCCTGAATAATCAATTCCGCCATCTACAAAAATTCTTAACTATCGGATTGTTTTACTGTCAAATGGATCCTTGTTAAACACTTCGTCAAAAGTCGGTTCGACCTCATAAAAAATCATTCCCTTATAGTCGCTGTCCATGTGTGCCTCTAAAATATTTCCTTATACTTTTATAATTGCTATAACATATGCATACTTTAGATCTAAAACAGCGGAAACCTTCGTAAATCAAGGCTTCCGCTGAAATAGAAAAGAGCGCGAGACGGGATTCGAACTCTACCGCCAGAAAAAAAGTCAGTAAAATCAAGGAGGAATGCACACTGTCTATCGTGTGTCTACAGGCTGTCTACAATGTAGAAAGATGAAAGCAAAAGCTGTCAAGGGGTCTGCAAAGCAGATATATCTTGCCCCTTGACAGCTTTTTATTGTGCAATCAATTACCCACTATGGAATAGGGCTGAATTAGCATAATGCTCAATTCAGCCTTGACTACATTATACCTTTTATCTGTATTCAGATTTAAACTGAATCGTAGTTTTTCCGAATTCTTCACCAAGAGTTCCGAACTGGCTTAACATGGTTTTGTCTGTTGGTACAACATAGCCCGTAGCTTCACAGTACTGACCTAATAACTGATATGTTCCAAGAATATTTTTACGGTATACATCTTCTACTGTAAAGTATTTGTTTTGCATTGTAGGTTCATTCCCAAGCCAAATGCCGTCAACAAGGAATACAGGATAAGTATGTCCGATATCACCTAACTCCCTTGACTTGATTCCAACCGCAAAACCTAACAAATGAGCAGCTTCGGCATATCCCTGACATACAGCCTTGCCTTTAACAAGGCAACCGTATGCTCCATAGCTTACAGAATTAGACCAGCCTGTAGTATATGCTTCATTGGCAGCATCATGGTCATAAGTAGCCTTGTGGATGCGCTCGCAAATACGAGTAGCCTTTTCTAAGTCAGAGGCATTTCTCCAGTCAAAGCTATTCATGAATTCTTTAACTTCATTAAGAAGAGCTGCGGCTTCTGGTTTATCCGAAACAGAGTTTTTGTAGGGATAACCGGAAAGTTTGGCAAGAACATCTATTCCATACTGGCTTAGTCCTGTGGAATAAGATGGGTCTTTGTCTTCAATTGCTCGTTGGTCCACATAACTTAACCCTGTCATTCCATCTGGAACAATCCCCTCAAGAATTACATGAGGACCAGTCCAATACCAACATAAAAATCCATTTTCATTACCAAGATACTTTTCAACTCTACCCTTCAACGGATACTGTTCATCATAGTTCTGGGAAGCTGTATTTGTCTGTCCCTGTGTCTGAACTACTCCATTTACAGTCCATGCACCATCTGCATTTACTGTATAATTATCAGGTGTTACAGTATTGGCAAGCATATAGCCGTTTTCATTAAAATAATAGCTTTCGGAAACACCATCTCTGTTTCCATCAATCCACTGCCATGTATTTACAGGATAACTTCCATCATCATTCTGATACCATTGTCCTATTTCATCAGATTTCCATTCTCCTGCAAAGGTTATTTGGTTCAGAGTCATAGACATAAATAAAGCCGTTGTAAAAATTCTGATTCTCTTCTTGTTCATGCTACACAACATAATCAGCCTCCTTATCCCATTATAGAAATGGTTTACTAAGTTTATAAATTTCTCCCCAAAAGTAAAATAGGAACCGTTTCGTTCCCATTATAACATATATTCCACATAAGATAAACAAAAAGGAACTAAATCGTTCCATTTTATCTTGAATTGTGAGGAATATATGGAATCTAAAATCAAGCAAGACACTATCCATATTGGTAAAAATATTAGAAGAATCCGAAAGGAAAAAGGGATAGGACAAACAGAACTAGTACGAATGCTTCAATTAAATGGAATTATGATATATAGGGAATCTCTAGTAAAAATTGAACGCGGTGCTCAGCATTTCACTGCTAGTCAATTAAAAGGGATTCGAGATTGTTTAGAAACATCTTATGAAGAACTATTGAAAGAAGAATCTACAAATACATGAATAAATAGATTAAAACAGTTGACATATCGCACCAACAATGTATAATATAATTAGTAATTGATTTTCGTTTAGTGGTTTTTTAGTTGCACACATTCCTAGGTGAAGTGCGTGAAAAATCAAAGAATCAGAAAACTGAGAAAAATAATGAATAAATAGATTGTGATATAGCTATATCACCTGAAAGTATAAGTACAGTTTGTTTGACTGTACTTTTTTTGCGTCCAAAAATCCATCTCCGAGGAGTAACCCGTCTTATTTTATTCCTTTCGGATGAGGAGGTGATGCCTATGTCCCATAATTTCAAAATTATTTTGGATTGCTATGGTTACATATTAATGCGGCACACCTCGGAGCGCGTGATTTGAAATGAAACTTTCCGTGAGTCTTACCTGTCCCGCGGAAGTACTAGAATATCTGATAAAAGAAAAAGGTATGTCAAAAGCAGAACTTGCACGGCGAAGCAACCTCTCAGAATCAACCGTTAGAAGAGCATGTTCGCGCACACATTACTTGCGACCATCACGGAATAGCTTAATCGCCATGTGTTTTGCTCTAAAATTGTCAGTGGATGAAAAAAATATATTACTTGATATGTTTTTTCCGGAAGAACGTGCCTATGACCAACTGTTAACAGCAAAATACACTGTTCTTTCTGCTAACGAAGAATTGGACAAATACGGCCTTGACCAATTGGGCGAATGTGAAAAAATTTAATATTATACCATAAAACAGCCACAAAAGCCAGTTCATGAGTGACACGTTTTTTCTTTTTCAGTTGTGCTATGATAAGAATATAAAGGAGCGCGCCCTTTTGAAAAATCAAACAAAAAGGAGAAAAAAATATGTTAAAAATTACTGATGTAATCATCGATCCGCGAACCCTCGGAAACAAATTATGGTTAGTTGATGTCCAGCCTGCATATCGCTATGTGGATGGACACCGCACTGACACAATAACGGGTTATCGCTATACCATTGCTTTGCCAGAAAAAGGTCTAGAAAAAATCAACGTTCGCATTGATGGAGAGCAAAAAATGGAAGTTCCTAACGGTTTTACTGAAGTATCATTCTGCGACCTGGAGTTATATATATACTGGTCTCAGAATCAGCCACAGGTCGGAGCCCGAGCAACGGACATTCAGCTGGCCGAAAATGCACGAAACAAAGGATAATTACAAATTATGTGCTTGGCCGTCGGGGGGCTTATCCCCCTGACGGCACTCTAACCATCACAGCATAAGGCTAGTATTACCCTTATGCTATGTATGTAGCACGTAGCAATATTAAAGAAAGGACTTTTATGTCTAATAATATGCAGTCCAGAAAGTGGGCTTTGGTTATCAACAATCCACAGGAAGCTAAGTTAGACCATCCGGCAATAATCGAAATATTACACCGTTTTGCCCCTGACTACTTCTGTTTAGCAGACGAAATTTCCAAAACAGGAACTTATCATACCCACATTTTTTTATTTTCCAATTCTCCCATACGCTTTTCAACGCTTAAAACGCGCTTTCCGATTGCCCATATCGAAAAAGCGTATGGCAGTGCTCAGGAAAACAGGAATTATATCCGTAAAAATGGGAAATGGACAGATACTGAAAAATCAGAAACAGTTGTGCCCGATACATTTTTTGAGTGGGGACATATGCCCGACATAAGGGAAGAAAAAGCTCCAAAATTATTTCAGCTAATTCAGGATGTACAGGCCGGAATATCTACTACGGATATTTTACATAATACGCCTGATTTTGCTTTCCGTGTTCGTGATATAGATATACTACGTCAGGCATTGCTGGCTGAACGGTTTTCTTCTGAAAACAGAGATATAGAAGTTTCATATTTGTATGGAAAAAGCGGAGTTGGAAAAACACGAAGTATTTATGCCCGATATGAAGCGCGAAATATATGCCGTGTGACGAATTACCGTATTGGGAAAGGTATATCATTTGATAATTATACCTGTCAGGATGTACTTGTTTTTGAAGAATTTTATAGTCAGGTTCCGATAGCGGACATGCTTAATTATCTGGATATATACCCATTGTATTTACCAGCCAGATATACAGACCGTGTTGCCTGCTATCATCATGTTTATATCACTTCCAACGCTCCCTTGGAGTATCAGTATTCAGATATACAGGAAAGCAGACCTGTAACTTGGGAAGCTTTTTTACGCCGTATTCACAATATCTGTGAATTTCTCGAAGACGGCACGATTATTTTCCACAAAGGAGGTACTACAGATGTATCATAAACAGACCATACAGCGCCAGACAGAACGCCGTTACATCTTAAAGCGTATTTATGCAGGTATCTTGTTTATAAAAGACAATAAACTTGCTAAACTATGTTTTCTTTTTTGTTTCTTGCTATGTTTTGTCGCAGTTTCCCTGAATGCACTTGTACCATTACAAGAAGTTGGCCTTTTAGATTCGTTAAAACGGTCTTTAAGCAATCTGTTATACTTTATTATGTTGCTGTTTAGTTTGCTTGCGCTATGTTTACTTTTTGGTACTCCCATTGGCGCAAATGAAATCAGAATCCAGCTTCAAAAAGCCGGACTAGTAAATTATGTAGGCGAAGCCCCTATTTTAATCTCTACACGTCCGGTTGAAGATAATCCCAGAATTACACGCTGGGAATTTGATTCCTGCGGAATTGCTTTAGAAACCTGGGAAGCACAAGTGCCCATGATTGAAACCGCGTTGAATATCACGATTGCTCATCTACAGTACGCAAACGGAAAACAAAACATATTGCTTTTTTCTGTTCCGGCAAATAATGATTTACCCGATTTAATCAGATGGAGAAAAGAATACCTTTCTTCTGAAAGCTTTGTTTTATTGCTCGGAGAGGGAATCACAGGAACTGTCACAGTAAATCTGTCTAGAATACCACATATCCTTTTAGGAGGCTCAACCGGAAGCGGAAAAAGCCAGCTTCTTAAATTGCTTCTCATGCAAGCTTTACATAAAGGAGCAAAGATTTATATTGCTGATTTTAAGGGTGGCGTTGATTATAGTGCAATATGGCACAAAAACTGCTCCATGTGTTTTGAGGCAGATACACTGAATCTTCTTTTAACAGAACTTGTAGAAGAATTACAGAAGCGAAAAATATTATTTACAGAATTAGGCTCTACAAACCTCGATGACTATAATACTAAAAATAATGAACAAATCCCCCGATATATTTTTGCCTGTGATGAAATTGCTGAAATTCTGGACAAAACCGGATTAACAAAAGAGCAGAAAGAAAAGGTACTGCAAATCGAAAGCAAACTTTCTATTATTGCCCGTCAAGGTCGTGCCTTTGGCATTCACTTAATTCTGGCTACCCAACGGCCTGACGCAACTATATTGTCCGGACAGATCCGCAACAATATTGATTGCCGGATATGTGGCAGAGCCGACAACGTTCTTTCACAGATTATTTTAGACTCCACTTTGGCTGCGGATAAAATCCCAAAAAATTCAATGGGGCGGTTCCTCCTTTATGATGGTACGGTATTTCAGGCTTACTTAATGGATGATAGTGACTTAGAGGCTTAGCAGAATAGATTCAGGTGTCGGGATACTACGAAACTAAATCATTATTCAAAATTCAATTAAATCTTTTACTTATAGTATATTAAAATATCCATATAATTTTTCAAAATCCCACACGCCTGTAATAAGGCGGTGTAAATGGACAACACAACTAAATTATCGCACTACATGGAACTTTCATTATTGAAAGAGGCCATGGATTGCGGTATACTCAATTCAGACAGTGTGCTTGATATGCTCATGTCATCAAAAAAAGAACAAATTAAAAAAATACACCCTTATGCCATTACACCGCCTTCAAAAGACGGAGGCCGATGGCAGACTTTCTATAAAGGTACTGATGGAAAGAGAAAAAATATCAAAGCACAAACGGAAGAGGATTTGCTGAACAAGCTGATTCCACTATACTTCCAAAATTCGTACATTGACAAATTAACTTTTCACAAACTATATGAAGAATGGTTAGAATATAAAAAAACGGTTACTAACAGTCCTAATACCATCAAACGGCATACACAGCATTACTCAAAATATTTTGAGCCATCCTGTCTACATGATGCAAAAATAAAACAGGTAAATGAACTGTTACTTGAATCAGAGTGTAACCGTATTGTAAAAGATTTTAATCTTTCCAGAAAAGAATGGGGCAATATCAAAACTATTTTGAACGGAATGTTCCAATATGCTGTCAGAAAAAAATATTTGTCGGAGAATCCTATGGACAAAATCCAGATTCATGTCAAGTTTAAGCAGATAGTTAGAAAGACAGGCAAAACCGAGACTTATAACACGGATGAACTGGAAAACTTAAATCAATATCTTGACCGCATGTATACAGAAACCGAAGATACTGTTTTTCTAGCTGTAAAACTCAATTTTTTACTGGGACTGCGTGTTGGAGAACTGGTCGCACTAAAATGGGAAGATTTATCCGATGAGAACCATCTGCATATTGTTCGTGAAGAGGTAAGAAATCAGATTACAAATCAATGTGAGGTAGTAGAACATACAAAAACGAACTGTGACCGCTTTGTGGTTCTGGTTCCGAAAGCTATCAATCTTTTGCAAAAGATTGAACACACTGGCAATTATATTTTTATGAGAAACGGAGAGCGAATCAGAGCAAGGCAAATTGCCTATGTATTAGAAAAATACGCAGAACGTCAAGGAATAGCCACAAAATCCACCCACAAAATGAGAAAGACATATGCCAGCAACCTAAACGCCAAAGGCGTTCCGCTTGATTCCATCCGAGAACTACTGGGGCATAGTAATCCAACTACAACTCTTGGATATATTCTCAATCCATTGACAGAAAAAGAAACCTATGACCTTATTACAAAAGCTTTGTAACCTGTCTACAACTGTCTACAGCCTGATAGACATACAAAAATAGCGGAAGTCCTTATAAATTAAGGCTTCCGCTGAAATTAAAAAGAGCGCGAGACGGGATTCGAACCCGCGGCCCCCACCTTGGCAAGGTGGTGCTCCACCACTGAGCCACTCGCGCATAAAAATATAAAATTAAATCGGGGTGACAGGATTCGAACCTGCGACCTCCTGGTCCCAAACCAGGCGCTCTAGCCAAGCTGAGCCACACCCC
>PPYE01627493.1_pt1 | contig 12341 bp, 13 predicted proteins | sample 1559881 | NCBI WGS metagenome assembly PPYE01 (sample SAMN08240022, study PRJNA423297) | Human gut metagenome, whole genome shotgun sequencing project.
AAGCATAGTAACGAGCTGACAATAACAAGAAAAAACAACTAAAAATAAGACCGCACTTTGATCCTATCAATCAAAGTACGGTCGTTTTTTATTGGTTTTACACAGCCTGTTTAGGTTGTTTGAATTACGTTCATAACTGGTAGTTGCTGGTAATACAATATCTGCCATGCGCGCAGTTGGCGTCCAGTTTACTTCATTCACAATCACCACATCTGGTTGTTGGAAGGCCTTACTTTCCATTGCATTAATTCTGCATAAGGCATGAGGCGAACCTCATTTCCTTTATCATTAGTCGCTTTCACCATTTCAGTGGCAAAAATAGCTGAACCATCAGAGAGAGTGCTACCTTGTACGGCAGAGGATTTTTGCGCATTTTGATCGCCATGCACTTCAGGAAGGAAGTGAACAATACCCTTATGACAATCAATACAGGTTTGGCCATTTGTTTGAGCATCTGTATGAGTTTGTTTTGCTAATTTAGTTTGTTTTGAAAGCTCCATTGCATCAAAACTGTGGCAGCTACGACAGGTTTCTGAATCGTTGGCTTTCATATCATTCCATATGCATAACCCACTGCGTTCCCCACAATGCCACAGCGCCGACACCCGCCAAGCAAAGTGCGGTGACGATTTTCTTCATTTTTGACATAGACACTCCAACGATACAAACGACAAAAAAACATAACTACAAATAAGTATTATGGATTGTAGGCATATAGTGAGGAAGAAACTATGATCTTGCTCAATAAAAGGCTAAACACTCATGAGATAAAAATAAAAAAATATTATATAAATCAATATATAATGCTTTGTGTTTAATCTAATTAGGGAAGTTTAAGAATGAAGAAATTGATTCACGCGTTCAAGCACGGCTTTTCTCACGTTATCCTTTTCAAAAAGGATTTCATGTTTTGCTTGAGGTACAAGCATGGATTCTGCATGCGGGAAAAGTGCGGTCAATTTTTCAAGATTTTTGTTATCCACAATTTTTTCCTTTTCCGCTTGTAGAATAAGCACGGGTGTTTTCACTCTTGGAATGATTTTAGGGAGCGCTTTGATTGCATTTAAACACAAATGTACCCAACGGAAAGTTGGGCCACCTAAGTGAATAGCATCGCGTTTTCGATTAACTCGGTTCATCCATTTCATTCGCGTTTTAGAATGGCTAAGTTCATTAAGGTTTAAATCTGCCGGTTTGTAATGTCCTTTGCCAAAAACATAGCGATGACCTTGACCAAATGCCATCATCGTTGCAATGATGATTTCATCTCGTAACGGATGTTTCATGGGAACGCCAAAGAAAGGCGAAGAAAGCACAGCCTTTTTAATATGATGATCGTAATTGGCTAGATAATAGGTAGAAATCAACGCGCCGAGGGAGTGTGCAAGAATATATTGCGCTTGATAAGAATAAAGTGCGGTCGTTTTTTCAATGATTTTTGCCATATCATCAATATAAAAACGAAACTCATCTAAATGCCCTTTTTGAGGAATAATACGCTGTGAATAGCCTTGTCCTCGGTGATCGAAAAGCAAAACATCATAACCTTGTTGATAAAAGTCATAAGCCAACTCAGTCCATTTCAGCATATTTTCTGCTCGACCATTCACCAAAATCATCAATTTTCTGACCGCGCTTTCAGGCTGAACCAAATGACGATAAGCTAATTTGATATTTCGTTCACCAGAAAGATATTGCGTCGGAAATTGCTCAAAAAAAGGCAATAACTCTGCAAGAGCAAATTGATGAAAATGAGGTTCTCTGATCATAATTTTCTAATGAAAAGGGCGTAGTAAATACGCCCTTTATCGTGAAAGTAAACTTATGCCACCAATTGTTTTAAGATACGGCGAACTGGCTCTGCAGCACCCCATAATAATTGGTCACCTACAGTGAATGCTGCTAAGTATTCCGGACCCATTGCCAATTTACGTAAACGACCAACCGGTACGCTTAATGTACCTGTTACTTTAGCTGGGGTTAATTCACGTAATGTGGTTTCTTTGTCATTTGGAATCACTTTCACCCATTCGTTGTGAGACGCTAAAATTTGTTCGATTTCTTCTAACGGTAAGTCTTTTTTCAGTTTGATGGTGAATGCTTGGCTGTGGCAGCGTAATGCACCGATACGCACACATAAACCATCAACAGGAATTGGATTGTCGCTTAAACCTAAGATTTTGTTGGTTTCTGCATAGCCTTTCCATTCTTCTTTAGTTTGTCCTGTTTCAGGGAGAAGTTTGTCAATCCAAGGGATTAAGCTACCACCCAATGCTGCACCGAAGTTATCAGTTGGGAAGTTATCAGAACGCATTTCTGCCGTCACTTTACGTTCAATATCTAAAATTGACGAAGCAGGATCTTTTAATTCACTTGAAACCGATTGTTCTAATAAGCCCATTTGTGAAATCAATTCACGCATATTTTTTGCGCCCGCACCTGAAGCCGCTTGGTAAGTTGCAACAGATACCCATTCCACTAAATCTTTTTCAAACAAACCACCGATAGCCATCAACATTAAGCTTACAGTACAATTACCACCCACAAAAGTTTTAATGCCTTTTTTCAAGCCTTCAGAAATCACGTGTTGGTTTACCGGATCAAGCACGATAATCGCATCATCTTTCATACGTAGTGCAGACGCTGCATCAACCCAATAACCATCCCAACCTGTTGCTTTTAATTTTGGATAGACTTCATTGGTATAGTCGCCACCTTGGCAGGTCACGATAATATCTAATTTTTTAAGTTCTTCAATGTCGAATGCATTTTTAAGTTCACCCGCCTCTTTTCCTACAAACACAGGGGCTTTTTGACCTGCTTGAGAAGTAGTGAAGAAAACTGGATTAATATTGGCAAAATCTTGCTCTTGCACCATACGATCCATTAATACGGAACCGACCATTCCGCGCCAACCGATAAAACCGACGTTTTTCATGAGTTTTTCCTTATTTTATGTTGTGTTGAATGGGTCTATTAATTACAGGCTTTATGTCACAAAATCAAGTTTTTTTAGAAAAAATGAGGCTTTGTTTAATTTTTTTCAATAAAAAATCCCCTTTCGGGGATTTATTGATTATTTATCTGCTTTTTTTTACCATTTTTTTCGGCTCAGATTTACCTTCAGATTTGACCACACTTTTCTTTTCTGTCGTAGACTTTGTGGCCTTCTCTTTTGTCGTTGCGGATTTAGTCACTTTTTTCTTTGGCTTTTCAGCTAAATTTGCTGCTTTCCATTCCTCAAATTTTTCAAGTAACACTTTACCCATTGGGCTTGGATCGCCTGTAAATAAGGTTTGTAAGCCATTATTTTCAATGATATGACGGCGAAGTTCTAAACGTTCTTGATGGTTTTCTGCTAAACGAATAGCACGTTCAACATATTCATCTACCGTATTTGCAATTAGCCATTCCGGTAAACCTAAACGTTTAAATAACCCTTCATCAATATGTTCATGGACTTCTGCACCGGTTTTACATACCCCCACTAAACCTAATGTCACCATATCAATAATGCCATTCGTGTTACCGAATGGGAATGGGTTTACCATCATATCGCAGTTATGCAAAATACGAAGATATTGATCATAAGGTGCATGTGGATGAGCTGTCGCATCATTGCCTAAATAAGATTTAATAAAACGCTCAACGTAAGGATGTGTCACACCACTGGATTGACCTAAAGCAAAGTGGAAATGAACCTTAACATTCGCACGATCACGAATAGCCTTTAATGCCGCCAAGAAATAGGGGTTAAGCTTCATTATGGTAGAAGCAATACCAATATTTACGACTTCAGGATTTTCACGTAAACGATACTCTACGTGTTGCGGCGCAAGCGCTGAAGGCACATAAGGCAGAGCATCTTTTGGTAAACGCAATAATTGCTCACTGAAGCATTTTTCAGACCCCACATAATCATCTTCTACAATCACATATTCAATAAAATCAGAATGTGTCGTAGCAGGGTGGCCTAAAGCAATCACTTGAACCGGCGCAAGACGCGTGTTACTTGCAAAAATGGTGGTTAAATCCATCCCAATACTTGGCATATAAAGAACGGCTGCACCATTTTTTTCACAAATCTCTTTTAATTCATTCAATTTACCAAAAATATTATCACCTTTTAATAAATGGAATTCATCAAACACCGCTTGGCCTGCTGCATCTACAGCTTCATTACCCACACCAATTAAATGAAAAAGCTCACGCGCGGCAATCATTGAAGTAGAATGCGTACGGTAAATTGAATGAGATGAATGGAAATGCTCCAATAATACAACCATGACAGGTTTGCCATTACGCTCACCTAATTTCGTGACATCGCGGTCAGTCCATCCACCTTGCAATAAATGACGACGAATGACTTGGTTTAATGCTTTTTTCACCCAGTGTTTATTTTCAGCAATATCGTAGCTGCAATGCATATACACATCGTGTGAAATTGCACTTGGCACATTATTTAAGTTTTCAATCGTCGCTAATTTTTCAGGGAACCATTGTAAAAGCGTACCACGCTTAGAAAACGATTGTTCTGTACCAATAAAACGTGGTGATTGCAACGCAAAACAAAGCGATGCGCATAACTCTGGATCTAAATTCCATAAAGCATCAAGATTAACATTCACATTAGATTCTGGCAGATAGAAAATACAGAATTTAATTAATGATGATCTCGTATTATCTAAATGGAAATCGGATAAATTGGTTTTATCTGGATTGCGGTTATAAGCTTGTAAAACATGATCCGCATTCACAAATGGTGATGACGCAAAAATCATATTAATCCAACGTTGTAAGGTAAAGAAACGTTGCGCCCCACCTTCAGAAATATCTAATTTAGGATCAGAAAATAGCTCGCTCATTGCTACCGCTACACGGGTACAAAAATGCTTAATTTTATCTTGTACTAATTCATCATTTAATTGGCTAGGATAATCAATTTCAATGCCTTCAACGCCACCAAAATTAGTATCTATTTTGCTTAAAATATCGAGCAATTCTACGCAAGCTGCTTCATAATTTTTTGCTGCAACTTCTTGTTCAAAACGGATAACACTTAGTTGTTTTTGTGTTTCTGCCATTTCTAAATTCCTTTGGTAAAAAATAAATAAGATTCATAATTAACAGGTTCCCCATAAATCATATTCATCTGAATGAGTGATGGTGACTTTAATAACTTCGCCTACTTTTACAGGCGTGCCACTTAGATTTTCAATATAAACTAAGCCATCAACTTCTGGTGCATCAGCTTTTGTACGGCCGATAATACCTTCGTCATCAATTTCATCCACAATTACATCAAGCGTTTGGCCTATTTTTTGTTTTAATCGTTCAGCCGAAATTTCTTGTTGTAACTGCATAAAGCGGTGGAAACGTTCTTCTTTTACCTCTTCAGGCACTTGGTAGGCCATTTCGGTAGCTGGTGCACCTTCTACTGGGCTAAATTTGAAACAGCCCACGCGATCAAGTTGTGCTTCTTTTAAGAAATCCAATAGCATTTGGAAATCTTCTTCTGTTTCACCCGGGAAGCCCACGATAAAAGTTGAACGCAAAGTTAAATCTGGACAAATCTCACGCCATTGCTTGATGCGCTCTAAAGTGCGGTCAATTTTGCCTGGTCTTTTCATTGCTTTTAAAATTTTTGGACTCGCATGTTGCAATGGAATATCCAAATAAGGCAACAATAAACCTTCCGCCATTAATGGAATTAAATCATCCACGTGAGGATAAGGATAAACGTAATGTAAACGCACCCAAATGCCTAATTTACCAAGCTGTTTACACAAGGTCATTAAGTCATTTTTAATTGGCATGCCATTCCAGAAAGCGGTTTTTACGCCACCTTCTTTACGTTGTGTATCCATCGCATAAGCTGAAGTATCTTGTGAAACGACCAATAACTCTTTCACACCTGCATCAGCAAGACGTTTTGCTTCATCCAATACTTGCGTGATAGAACGGCTTTCTAAATCCCCACGCAATGAAGGAATTATGCAGAATGTACAACGATGATCACAACCTTCTGAGATTTTCAAATACGCATAGTGTTTTGGTGTTAATTTCACTCCTTGTTTTGGAACAAGGCTGGTATAAGGATTATGCTCTGGCTTTGGTACATACTTGTGTACTTGAGCCATTACTGCTTCATAACTATGCGGACCGCTCACTTCCAATACTTTCGGGTGAACTTGGCGAATTTGATCTTCTTTCGCACCCAAGCAGCCGGTCACAATCACACGTCCGTTTTCTTCCAACGCCTCGCCAATAGCTTCTAGGGATTCCTGTACAGCACTATCAATAAAACCGCAAGTATTCACAATCACCAAATCTACATTTTCATAACTTGGTACAATGTTATATCCGTCAGTACGTAATTCGGTCAAAATCCGTTCTGAATCCACTAAATTTTTAGGGCAACCTAAACTTACAAAGCCAATATTCGGCGTTGATTTTTGCATAAATTTATTCTCAGCTATCGTCATTTTTCAAAGCCTTAGATTTTACTCAATTTCAAGCAGAAAGGCGATAATTAAAGTAAATTTACCCATTAACGCCTTTTTTTCAGGTAGAATAAGTACCATTTTTATTTACTTATATTGATTATTAATATGGAAAATCTCTCTCTTTTTTCAACTATTTTTGAACAAATGGCTTATTTAATTATTCTCGGAAAAATGCTACTCGCACTTGTACTTGGTGGGATTATTGGCTTAGAACGAGAACTTAAACACAAACCGGTTGGTGTCAAAACTTGTGCCATTATTGCGGTAACGACTTGTGTACTCACGATTGTCTCCATTCAAGCTGCTGAACATTACGCGCAAGTTTCAGATAATATCCGAACTGACCCTATGCGACTTGCCGCACAAGTAATCAGTGGTATTGGTTTTTTAGGCGCAGGGGTAATTTTACACAAGAAAAATGATGCTATTTCAGGCTTAACTACTTCCGCCATTATTTGGGCGGCTGCGGCTATCGGTGTGGCAACAGGTGCGGGTTTTATTTTTGATGCGATTATTGCTACTTTGATGATTTTAATCGCCATCCGTATTAGTCCGATTGTGCAACGTTATGTTCGCCGCAAAAAATACAAAAAACGTACTCGTTTAGCCATTCAACTGAGCTCCGCTAACGGCATCAGTAAAGTGACGGATTTATTACTGAAACATGATTACCGCATTGAAAATATCTCAGTCAAAGACCAAGCTAGCGGCGAAGTTCGCTTGCAAGTGCGATGCTACAACATTGATAATGAAATGCTAAAAGATGTCTATACGCTGTTAAAAACAGAAGATGAAGTACTGAGTGTGGATGTAGAAAATTAAGATCAGCTTAAAGTAACACATTACTTCTATCATAAAACCACTACTTGCTAGACAAAAAGTTAAAAACTTAAACTGGATAACATCATGAATTTACAAGATAATTTCGAGCAACATACGCCAATGATGCAGCAATATCTCAAGTTAAAAGCAGAAAATCCTGATATTTTGTTATTTTATCGAATGGGGGATTTTTATGAGCTTTTTTATGATGATGCAAAAAAAGCGGCAGCGTTGTTAGATATTTCTTTAACGAAACGTGGACAATCAGCAGGTAATCCAATTCCCATGGCTGGCGTGCCTTATCATGCGGTAGAAGGTTATTTAGCAAAATTAGTGCAATTAGGTGAACCTGTAGCCATTTGTGAGCAAGTGGGTGATCCCGCTACATCAAAAGGGCCGGTTGAACGCAAAATTGTACGAATTGTGACACCAGGTACAGTGAGTGATGAAGCGCTTTTACCAGAACGCCAAGATAACTTAATTGTGGCGGTTTATCAGGAAAAAGAAAAATTCGGTCTAGCTACATTAGACATGACATCTGGACGCTTCCAGCTTTGTGAACCTCATTCAAAAGAAGCCTTGCAAGCTGAATTACAGCGTATTAATCCCGTAGAATTACTTTATTGTGAAGATTTTGCCGAAATGGCCATTATTGAACCTTATAAAGGTCTACGCCGTCGCCCAATTTGGGAATTTGAACTCAGTACGGCTATTTCAGAACTTAATCGTCAATTTGGTACGAAAGATTTACGTGCATTTGGTGTAGAAAAATCACCTCTTGGTTTGGCAGCAGCAGGTTGTTTATTGCAATATGCGAAAGAAACACAACGTGCTTCTCTGCCACATATTCAAAGCATCAGTGTTATTCAAAATAACGATAATATTCAATTAGATGCCGCAACACGCCGAAATTTAGAACTCACTCAAAATCTTGCGGGTGGCACAGAAAACACGCTGGCTTCGGTATTAGATAAATGTGTTACGCCAATGGGTAGCCGTTTATTAAAACGTTGGATTCATCAGCCTATCCGTCAAACAGACATTCTATTAAAACGCCAAAAAACCATTGGTGAAATTATTGAGCAAGATTTGTATAACGAATTGCAGCCTTATTTGCAACAAGTGGGGGATATGGAACGGATTCTTGCTCGTGTAGCACTACGTTCTGCGCGTCCTCGAGATCTCACACGTTTACGTACTGCATTAGAACAAATTGAACCGATAAAATCGCTGATTTATACAAAAACATCGTCAAATTTGACCGCACTTTCCGCGCAAATTGATGATTTTTCCGCACAAATAGCGCTACTTCAAAAAGCAATTATTGAAACCCCTCCGTTATTAATTCGCGATGGTGGCGTTATTGCTGAAGGCTATAATGCAGAATTAGATGAATGGCGAACCCTTTCCGCTGGCGCAACACAATATTTAGAAAATTTAGAACAACGTGAACGAGAAAGTACTGGCATTGATACCTTAAAAATAGGCTTTAATGCGGTGCATGGTTATTACATTCAAATCAGCCAAGGACAAGCCCATAAAGCACCGATTCATTATGTTCGTCGCCAAACCTTAAAAAATGCCGAACGCTACATTATTCCTGAATTAAAAGAATATGAAGATAAGGTTTTAAAATCAAAAGGCGCGGCACTTGCTTTAGAAAAGCAACTTTATGATGAATTGTTTGATTTATTGTTGCCACATTTAGGTCAATTACAGTTAGCCAGCTTGGCATTATCTGAATTGGATGTGTTAGTTAACCTCGCAGAGCGAGCAGAAACCTTAAATTATGTTGCACCACAATTTAGTGATGAAATTGGTATAAAAATTGAAAATGGTCGTCATCCTGTAGTGGAACAAGTCTTAAAAGACCCCTTTATTGCTAACCCTGTGAATCTCAATCAGCAGCGTCATTTATTAATTATTACCGGCCCAAATATGGGCGGTAAAAGTACCTATATGCGTCAAACGGCTTTAATTACGTTAATGGCGTATATAGGCAGTTTTGTGCCGGCTGATAGCGCGGTTATCGGGCAAATTGATCGGATTTTTACTCGAATTGGTGCCTCTGATGATTTAGCATCCGGTCGTTCTACATTTATGGTGGAAATGACCGAAATGGCGAACATTCTTCATCAAGCCACTTCGCAAAGTTTGGTTCTGATTGATGAAATTGGACGAGGTACGTCTACTTATGATGGGCTTTCTTTAGCTTGGGCTTCTGCTGAATGGTTAGCGAAGAAAACTCGTTCACTTACGTTATTTGCGACCCATTATTTTGAACTCACTGCGCTGCCAGAACAAATTGAAGGCATTACTAATATTCATTTAGATGCATTAGAACATAACAATACCATCGCCTTTATGCATGCGGTTCAAGACGGTGCGGCAAGTAAAAGTTATGGTCTTGCTGTTGCAGCGCTGGCTGGTGTGCCTCAATCCGTGATTAAACTGGCGAAGCAAAAATTGCATCAATTAGAAAAACTGTCAGCACAAAATGGTGATCAACAAATTCAACATTTGAGAGCATTAAATCAATATCAAGGTGAATTGGCTTTTGAAGCAGAGCCAGATGCTTTACGTGAAGCCATTGAGCAGCTTGATCCAGATGAATTAAGTCCAAAACAAGCCTTAGCTTATTTGTATCAATTGAAGAAAATGCTGTAAGAAATAAAAAGAGCGGTCAAAAAATTCATTGTTTTTTATAACCGCTCTTTTATTTTCACTAATTTCTTAAAATCTCATAGATTTCAGAATCTTTTCTATCGAGATAATGAATGGATTGGATTTTACGAATGGTGCGTGATTTACCACGAATTAATAAGGTTTCTGTCGTTGCCAAGTTTCCACGGCGAGAAATTCCTTTGAGTAATTCACCGTGCGTAATTCCTGTTGCAGCAAAAACAAGATTATCATCACGTACTAAATCTTCTAATTTTAAGATTTCATTGACCTTCACACCTAAGGCTTCACAACGTTGAACTTCTTCAGCGGCAATTTTACGGTTTTCTTCTGTATCGCCTTTCACTTCATTACGTGGAATAAGGCGAGCTTGCATATCCCCCCCTAATGCACGAATTGCAGCGGCAGCTGTCACACCTTCAGGTGCACCACCAATGCCGTAAACCATATCCACTTCAGCATCCGGTAAGCAACATAAAACCGAAGCGGCAACATCACCATCTGGAATGGCCATCACGCGAATACCTAGATTATGCATTTGCTTAATCACTTCATCATGACGGGGTTTAGCGAGTACCATCACTGTTAAATCCGATAAGGATTTACCTAAACGAGAAGCCACACGGCGAAGGTTTTGCTCAATTGGTAAACTTAAATCTATCATACCTTTCACTTCAGGGCCAACGACCAATTTTTCCATATACATATCAGGCGCTTTTAAGAAAGTACGTTTACCGCCAGCAGCCAACACTGAAATGGCATTTGATTGACCCATTGCCGTCATTCTTGTGCCATCAATCGGATCAACCGCAATAGAAATGAGTTCACCATTACCTGACCCGACTTTTTCACCAATATAAAGCATTGGTGCTTCGTCAATTTCCCCTTCACCAATCACTATTTCACCGTCCATATGGATTAAATTTAGCATATAACGCATGGCTTTGACTGCTGCATCATCCGCTGCATTTTTATTACCACGACCAAGCCAAGTATAAGCCGCTAATGCAGCCGCTTCAGTTACTCTTGAAAATTCAATAGCTAATGCACGATTCATTTTTCTCTCCCAATGCAAAAAGTCTCGTTATTTTATCATTAAGCAAACGTTTGCCTAATAATTTTTTATAAGAAGCTTTTAAAAATAGGATTAAGTGGGTAAAATAAAGTCATTTCGGACTTATTTTAAAAAGGAAATCACTATGTCTTTAGAAATTTTAGATCAGCTTGAAGAAAAAATTAAACAAGCTGTTGAAACTATCCAATTACTCCAACTTGAAGTAGAAGAATTAAAAGAACAAAAAAATCAATCTCAACAAGCAGTAGAAGCCTTGCGAAATGAAAATGAGCAACTTAAAAATGAGCATCGCAACTGGCAAGAACACATTCGTTCATTGTTGGGTAAATTCGACAACGTATAATGACTATAAAGGCTTAGAAAATCTAAGCCTTTTTTCTTATTAGGAAACAATATGAATATTTGCGTGATTTCAGGCAGCACATTAGGCGGTGCTGAATATGTGGCGGAGCATTTAGAAGATGTGCTAAAAACACAAGGTTTTTCTACCACACTTTTCCACGGACCAGAACTTGATGAGGTGATTGATGAAAATATTTGGTTGATCGTCACTTCAACACATGGTGCAGGTGAATTACCTGATAATTTAAAACCACTTTTTGAACAAATTGCGGTATCAGATAAAGATTTATCTTCTCTACGTTTTGCCGTTGTAGGCTTAGGTAATTCAGATTACGATACATTTTGTCATGCCGTAAATAAAGCCGAAACACAGTTAAGTGAAAAAAGTGCAGTCAAAATCTGCAAGAGTTTAAAAATTGATATATTGCATGTTGATGATCAAGAGCAATTTGCGGAAGATTGGCTACCGCAATTCATTCATGCACTTTAGTTATAATAAAGCGATAATTTAAGTTTATCGCTTTTTATTTATCCATATCCAAAAAAATCACCTGTGGATAACTTTAATAAAAGCTGTCAAAAAAATGTTCTTTTCCACTGAATAAATATAAGGGTTGTTTTTCTTGTGGATAACATCAAGAATTATCCACAAGAAAAAGGCCTTAAACAAAAGACATTTCAACACAATCTAAAATGATCTAACTCTTTCATTTGAAAAAGGAAAAGGATCTTACTCACAAGATCAACAGATCCTAATAGTAACAATAATAAGATCTTTATATATAAATAGATCTTATCTTTATTACCTACTTGATCTTCTCTCATCATAGATTGAATTCTTGCTTTCAAGCACACGTAATTTTCAGTAGAATAGTGCCTATTTTTAGATCGAAGATCAAATTAAAGACAAAGAG
>PPYE01598227.1_pt1 | contig 12338 bp, 11 predicted proteins | sample 1559881 | NCBI WGS metagenome assembly PPYE01 (sample SAMN08240022, study PRJNA423297) | Human gut metagenome, whole genome shotgun sequencing project.
TTCACAGAAATATTTCCCTGAAACTACTGTTAAAGTTGTACTAATGCACGATACAGCTGGTAAGGAGCTGACTGTTCAGACCCTTCCACAAATTATCGAATATTTCAAAAATCAAGGATATACCTTCGGTGTCCTAGAGTAATCACTCGCAACAGTTCCTTTGGGAGCTGTTTTTTGCTACAATAAAAGTTATGACAAATCCAATTTTAAAAAACGGAGAACGCATTGACCAACTCTTCTCCACAGATGTAAAAATCATTCAAAACAAGGAAGTCTTCAGCTATTCTATCGATAGTGTCCTTCTCTCGCGATTCCCAAAAATTCCAAAGAAGGGGTTAATCGTCGACCTCTGTTCCGGAAATGGTGCCGTTGGCCTCTTTGCCAGCACACGCACTGAGGCACCGATTACCTTGGTTGAGTTGCAAGAACGCCTGGCTGATATGGCCAAGCGTTCCGTAACTCTTAATCAATTAGAAGATCAGGTGACTGTTGTCAATGACGACCTAAAAAATTTGCTTGACCATGCCCCACGATCTCAGGTGGACCTTATCCTCTGTAACCCTCCCTACTTTAAGGCGACAGAAACGTCTAAGAAAAATCTGTCAGAGCATTACCTCTTGGCCCGCCACGAAATCACGACGAATTTAGAAGAAATTTGCCAGGTCGCTCGTCATGCCCTAAAATCTAATGGACGTATTGCCATGGTGCATCGCCCTGACCGCTTTTTGGATATCATCGACACCATGCGCCAGTACAATCTAGCACCTAAACGCATCCAGTTTATCTATCCTAAGATGGGACGTGAGGCAAATATGCTCCTGATTGAAGCCATTAAAGACGGCTCGACAGATGGCTTGAAAATTCTTCCACCTCTCTTCGTTCACAAGGAAAATGGTGACTATACCGATGAAATCTTTGAGATTTACTTTGGAAAAAAGACTGAGGGTGAGTCCTAATCGATGACAGAAAAGGATAGCAAGGCCTACATGTATGTGGTTGAGTGTGCCGATGGCACCCTCTATACAGGCTATACTACAGACGTCGAACGCCGCCTCAAAACCCACAACGCAGGCAAAGGCGCCAAGTATACCAGAGCTCGCCTACCAGTTAAACTCCTCTACTCAGAAGCTTTCGCCAGCAAACCAGAGGCCATGAGCGCCGAAGCACTCTTTAAGAAAAAAAGCCGAGAGAAAAAATTGGCCTATATCAAAGAACACACGGAAAAATAACCGTGTGTTTTTTGGTCTTGAATTATCAAATTAAGTGCATACTTTCCTCTTATAAGACTTCATAAGATGTTTTTCCAGTTATGACATTTTCGCACCTTATTATTAAGTTTGTTCTCTCACAGCTGAATGATCTGATTATCAACCAATGTTAGATCACTTCCATTTGGAATATTGCTCTCATAGTAGTACAACTCACGCGCGTGAGTAATTCTACATGATCTAAAAAGCTTTAAAATCAGTAGTATTACTCCAAATTTAGTAAATAAAAAAGACACCCTGAAAGGTGTCCTGAATTATATCCGCAGTAAATGCCATAATATAGATAAACTCATCTTTAGGTATAAATAATCTTACAAAATGCTTCTAAGCTATCTTATTCTCTAATTAAACCTACTTTGATAAATTAAATTAAACAACCACTGAAGATTGATTAATAGTTTTGGTTGAGCATCAATCACTGGTTGGTTATAGAAAAACTTATGAGTTTTTATTATGTACTTATATTGTATATTCAAGGTATAGGAAAACGCTCTATTTTTTAGAGCGTTTTAATTCTTACTTATCACCCTTGTTACGGATAACAAAGCCATTTTTCTTTTCGCTTGAAGCACGGTGTGGGCGTTTGTTGCCACGATTTTCGAAGTCACGACTGTTATTCTTAGACTTGCGTTTGAAGTCTCGACGGCCACCGTCTCGATCATCACGGTTACGGTCGCCACGGTATCCACCACGGCGGTTGTTATCGCGACCACGGCCACGGCCACCTTTGCCACCTTTACCACCAAAGCCACCACCTGATGGTTTAAATGGCAATGGTTTTTCACGCGCAATTTCTACTTCTGGCATTGTCTCTGGATCTTGAACGGTCAAGCTCAAGATATAAAGCGCCAATTCTTCAGGTGTGAATTCTTGAGCCAATTTAACAGCATCGTCCTTAAACTTGTCAAAGTTAGCACGGATAGCTTCATCCGCAAAGTCACGTTCAATTTTCTTAAGGGCAACTTTCTTCTTAGATTGGAAGGCTTCTTGAGCTGTTGGTGACTTAAGGCCTTTCATGCGTTTCTTAGTCAAATTTTCGATGATGCCCAAGTAACCCATTTCGTTTGGAGAAACGAACGTAATCGATTGACCTGATTGGCCTGCACGGCCTGTACGTCCAATACGGTGAACGTAGCTTTCTGGGTCTTGTGGAATATCGTAGTTGTAGACGTGAGTAACACCTGAAATGTCAAGACCACGCGCCGCAACGTCTGTTGCAACCAAGATATCGATTTGGCCGTTCTTGAAGTCACGGATAATACGAAGACGTTTGTTTTGGTCAAGGTCTCCGTGGATACCTTCTGCACGGGAACCACGAAGTTTCAAACCACGTGTCAACTCGTCCACACGACGTTTGGTACGTCCAAAGACGATTGACAATTCAGGTTGGTCAACATCCATAAGACGAGTCATAGTATCAAACTTCTCTTGTTCCTTCACTCGGATAAAGTATTGATCAACGTTAACATTGGTCAATTCCTTAGCCTTGATTTTCACATGCTCAGGATCTTTCATGAACTGAACACCAATACGTTTGATGGCATCAGGCATAGTTGCTGAGAAGAGAAGGGTTTGACGTTTCTCTGGTACTCGACTGATAATTGCTTCAATGTCTTCTAGGAAGCCCATGTTAAGCATTTCATCAGCTTCATCCAAAATCAAAGTCTCGATATTGTTAAGTTTAAGGGCTTTACGTTTGATAAGGTCTAGGAGACGACCTGGTGTCCCTACTACAATGTGGGCACCTGAACGGAGGGCCTTGATTTGTTTCTCGATGCTAGAACCACCGTATACTGAGCGAACCTTAACGCCCTTATCACGGCCAAAACGGAAAAGCTCTTCTTGAGATTGCACTGCCAACTCACGTGTTGGGGCAATAACCAGGGCTTGAATTGTATTTTCTTCTGTACGAATTTTATCTAGGGTAGGCAAACCAAAGGCAGCTGTTTTACCAGTACCAGTTTGTGCCTGACCGATGACATCCTTACCTTCAAGAGCAAGTGGAATTGTCAACTCTTGGATAGGTGATGGTTGTTCAAAACCGGCAGCTACAACAGCTGATTGGATGTCTTCTGATAGGTTTAAATCTGTAAATTTCAAAGTATTCTTCTTTCTATTGAAGGTAGTGCGAAGCTACCTTATGAGACTTGGATGAGCAGATAAAGCATCTGCTTGTATTTTACAGTCGTTAATTTAACAACTCATCTATTCTATCATATTTAAGGATAAAAAGACAGAAAATAATGTTTTAAAACCGCCTCCAATTTGAGAAGACGGTTTCACTCACTGATTATTTTTTATGAACCAACCAACGCAGATAGCGGGCCAAAACCAAACAAAGAATGATACTACCAAAAACGATGAAAATCCAGGCTGGACTGACAGTCATAAAAGGTATAGGAACATTCATCCCAAAGAAACCGGTAATGACGGAAAGAACTCCCAAGAGTACCTCGATAATAGTCAAATTACTCAAGTTATTATTCAGATTGTTGTTTAGGATATTATTATAAGAACCTGATAGTTGTTGTAAGACCTTTGAAATAAGATCCGTCATGGCAACCAACTGCCTGGCTTCAATCATAGCATCATCAAACTGCTCTTTTTCGACCTCATTGAAACGACGATAAATGGCATGCCCATTAATGTATTCCAAAAGGAGACGGTTTTGTGTAGCTGCGGTCACCAAATAGACCATGCCTGTTTCCAAATCTGAAAGATCATAAAGATTCTTACTTGTCGTGGTCTGCCTTAGGCGTCGACTAACTTCGTCTTTTTGCTGATCCAAGCGTTCAATAACGGGATAATAAGCATTTGAAATCATCTCAAGTCCTGCAAAAAGCAACGTGTAGATAGACAAATTCTCATGGTTATCCACATAGTCTTGCATCTTTCTTATCACATAAGCGTTATCCTCGTTACTAATGGTCACCAAACGCGTATCTTGTACAATAAAAGTCAGAGGGATAGTTTCATAGTATTCCTTGTCCTTTTCAAGCGCCAGAACATTATAGATAAAGGTAATTGTCCCATTCTCACGGTTGTAATCCATGTGGGCTCGTTCATTTTTATCCAAGGCATACTCTACGGTTTCTTGGTCAATATCGTACTTAGTATAAAGGTAGGATTGCTCAGATACAATGTCTGAGTCAATATTAATCCAGTGACGCTTGTAACCAAGTTCCTTTTCAATAAACATAGTCAATTCCTCTTCACTCTAGCACTGCTGTTGCTAAAGCTTGCTGAATTTCAAAGACATTATTATCGCTCTTAAATTGAAGCACTTCTGCAGGATCAAGTGCTGATGAAATCCAAATCTTAAGTTCAGCATCTAGGTCAAAGTTCCCCGAGCTTTCTACAGTGAAACGAGAGATTGAGTGATAAGGGATAGATTTATAGGAAGTCTTCTTTCCTGTAACACCTTGCTTATCTACTAAAATCAAGCGTTTCTCTGTAAAGACAATCAAGTCACGAACAAGGACATAGGCTAAGTCCACCTGTTCACCTGGAATCAAGATATTCTCCAATTGACGCTCAACCTTGTCATTATCTTTCTTAGACGCATTGCCAAGCAATCCTGAAAAAATTCCCATAGTTGTTGCTCCTTTTTTACTTTAAAGATAGTTCTTGCTCTAACTATACCACATTTTAAGATTTAATACACTTGCAGAAATTGGTTTCTGGTAGTACAATAAAAGAGTCACAAGAGGAGCAATTGCTGAGAATGGCTAGCTTGAATCTTTTCTTCAAGACTCGCCTAAACTCTTACCACCTGATCAGGTTAGAACCTGCGTAGGGATGTGTCTCAAAATAGATTGAAATAGACTTCTATGATGTCGTTTTGATGTGGCAAAAAAATAGCCAATCAAGACGATTGGTATAGGAGGTTTTTTATGTCGAAAACAAGTATTCGACCAATGATTGATATCGCCCTTTTGGCGACCATTGCTTATATCCTGGACCTAGTTACCCAGCCAATATCCCTAGGCCCTTGGATTTCCCTTTCCTTTAAAATGGTGCCTATCTTTCTCCTCAGTTTTCGCTGGGGGCTTAAAGCCGGTGCTATGGGAGGCCTTATCTGGGGGCTTCTCCAAGTGGCGACGGGACAAGCAGCCGGTGGTTGGCTAACATTAACACAAGGTTTTCTGGAGTATTTTGTCGCCTTTAGCCTTATTGGGATTAGTGGTGTGGTCAAGCCAGCCCTAGATAAAGCCATTAAACAAGGCTATAAAGTTAAATCTCTGATGTATATCACTGGGGGGATTCTGCTTGGTAGCTCTGCTCGTTACCTCATCCACTTTATAGCTGGTGTCATCTTTTGGGGAAGCTATGCTCCTAAAGGGCAAAGCCCTTATCTTTATTCATTCATTGTCAATAGCTCATCTTTCCTAGGAGAAACATTGGCAAGCCTTATTGTTTTCTTCGCCCTGCAACGATTCCTAGGCAGATTACTCAATACGGAAAAATAAAAGAAACCATAGGACAGTCTTAAGTGGAAGTCCTATGGTTTTTCATGTTTTTATGAGATATTACGACACGAAGTCAGACGAATCGATATTATTCGTCTGACGTAGTTAGTGAGACGGCTAGCTAGCCACAAGATAGCCGCCAGTGTCAAAAGATGAACGATTTACATAAACTATACATAGTTGAGATATAGTTTCTAACAACTAAACAAATTATGCTAATAGCTACATGCCACAATAGTTAATTTGACACTCCATTACTCGTCTTTTCCTTAAATTCTAACTGAGAGTATTATTATCCAACTAAGATAACAATGATTCCTTCGCAAACTAAAACAACCAATAACAACAATTTTTGTTTCTTCATATGAATTACCTCACTTTTGTTTTACTGTATTTTATGTTAAGATACAAAAAAATACATATTCCCATATATGCAAACTGGGGGCTTCCATGAAAGAATTTGGAGCAATTTTTAAAAAATTTCGTAAATCAAGAGGGATACGATTAAAAGATGTCGCAAAAGCTGGTATCTCGACATCTCAACTGTCTCGTTTTGAAAAAGGACAGACAGACTTAACCATTACAAAGTTTATGTTAATATTAGACGAGATTAATATGCCTATTGACGAATTCATGTATGCTGTCCATGATTTTCATCGTGATGATCTGAATGAGCTATTATCAAAAATTCGACTTTTTGTATCGACTCATGATATCGATGGATTAAAGAAGTTACTCAGTTCTCAATTAGAATCAGAACCTAAACGAGAGAAGTTTCATCACATTAATACTATTTTATTAAAAATTCGCTTGCAAGATTTATCTGGAGAAAGCTACTATACGCAACAGGACCTAGCTGATTTAACCGATTATCTATTTAGTGTCGAGTACTGGGGTTATTATGAATTATTGATTTTTGCAAATACCTTAGATGTGTTGAACCATGAGACTCTTATGGTTTTGGCAAAGGAGATGTCTAGAAGGTCTGATTTTTACAAAGAGATTCCTAATAATCGACGCATGATATCAACCATGTTATTAAATGTTTATATTACATGCATAGAAAGAGAAGAACTCATTGATGCACTGTATTTTGAAAAACAATTAAACCAATGCTTTTTTATCGAGACTGAAATTTATGAACGATTGGTTTTTCAATATGCACAAAATTATTATCAATATAAAAAAGAAGGAAATAATCAGTCCATTATCGAAATGAAAAAATATATTGGGGCCATGAAATTGGCAGGGAGCGAGCATATTGCAAAGACTTATGAAGCACATTTGAAAAAATTGATAGAGGAAAATAGTTAGAAAGCATATATGGGAATTTATTAAATAAGATTATTATTCTTGTAAAATTATTTTGTTTAAAAAATATGTGAATCCAATTTCATTTCCAGATTTGGTAACCAATATGGAGAAACGATATGTCTAAATCCTTTCTGAAATTACTTCTCTCTCAATTATTTGCTAACTTAGCTGACATTTTTCTCAGGGTATCTCTCATTGCAAATATCTACGTCATTACAAAATCCGTTATTGCAACCTCAATGGTTCCCATTCTAATCGGATTATCAGCTTTCGTGGCAAGTCTTCTAGTGCCATTGGTGACTAAAAAACTAGCCCTAAATAGAGTTCTTTCATTCACTCAATGTGGAAAGACTTTTTTATTAGCAATACTCCTTGTAATACTCATTAAGGCTCAATTTGTTCCAGCCTTGGAAATGTATATCTTTGTTGTCGCTATTTCTATCTTAGATGGCTTTGCATCGCCCGTATCTTATGCCATGATTCCTAGATATGCCACAAATTTGGGAAAGGCAAATGCTGCCTTATCAATGAGTGGTGAGGGAGTGCAATTGATTGGTTGGGGACTGGGAGGACTCCTTTACGCTTCGGTTGGCCTATTTTCTACAATGTTGATAGTCCTATTTCTTTATCTTCTTTCTACTTCTGTGATGCTCCCTGAAAGTGTCTTTCTTCAAGAAACTGTGGATGAAAATCAGTTAGTACATGTTTATTCTGTATTTGAAGTCATTTCAACCCTTGCTTTTTCAGTTTTCGTCTTTCTGATGAGTTCTATTACTGAAAGTTTTGGAATTACAACAAGTTTCTGGCTATCAACAATTTGCATACTTTTGGAAGATGGCTTGATTTATCATAATCGTGATTATCTAAAGTAATTAATCATAGCTATACTTGATAACTATTAGGGTTATAAAAAATATAGGACTATCTGATTAGATAGTCCTATATTTTGTGTTATTTTAGAGACGTGGCGTAGATATCATTATTAAGATATTACGACACGAAGTCAGACGAATCGATATTATTCGTCTGACGCAGTTAGTGAGACGGCTAGCTAGACACCTAATAGGGGCTAGCGTCAAAAGATGAACGATTTGTTGACCAACAGCACCAAGCATGTATTCGCCAGTTTGGTAGTTGGTGTAGAGCTGGATGGCTCCTTCTTGCACCAATTGTTCAATTCCCTTGTGGAAAGACTTCTGTTTCATAACATTTTTAGCAGAAACTTTCATGAACAACTCGGGCGTAAAGGTTGGTAGTGGCTCAAATTCAAACTTATTTTTTCCTACAGTAAGGGTATCACCAACCTGGTAAGTTCCTGTATCGTAAACCCCGATAATATCTCCAGCCACAGCATTTTCGACATTTTCACGGGACTCGGCCATAAACTGAGTGACGTTAGAGAGCTTAGCTCCTTTACCTGTACGGGTTAGGTTAACACTCATACCACGCTCGAATTCGCCAGACACGATACGAACAAAGGCAATACGGTCACGGTGACGTGGGTCCATGTTGGCTTGGATTTTGAAAACAAAACCTGAGAAATCCTTGTTAAGAGGATCAATCTCATCACCATCTACTGTCTTATGGCCATGTGGTTCTGGCGCGAATTTGAGGAAGGTATCGAGGAAGGTTTGAACCCCAAAGTTTGTAAGGGCAGAACCGAAGAAGACCGGAGTCAATTCACCAGCTAAAATAGCTTCTTCAGAGAATTCATTTCCTGCTTCTGTCAAGAGTTCGATATCTTCTTTAGCTTGCTCATAGAATGGATTGTTGGCAAATAGAGTATCACCATCTTCAATCTTGGCAAAGCGCTCGTTACCCTTGTAAAGCTCTAATCGTTCATTATAAAGGTCATAAAGACCTTCGAAGGCTTTCCCCATACCGATAGGCCAGTTCATTGGGTAACTGGCAATACCAAGCACTTCTTCCAACTCTTCCAAGAGGTCAAGTGGCTCACGTCCATCACGGTCCAATTTGTTCATGAAGGTGAAGACAGGAATACCACGGTGTTTGACAACTTCGAAAAGTTTTTTGGTTTGGGCCTCAATACCTTTGGCTGAGTCAACGACCATTACGGCAGCATCAACCGCCATAAGAGTACGGTAGGTATCTTCTGAGAAGTCCTCGTGCCCTGGGGTATCAAGGATATTAACACGTTTGCCGGCATAGTCAAACTGCATCACAGATGAGGTTACTGAGATACCACGTTGTTTTTCAATATCCATCCAGTCTGATTTGGCAAAATTTCCGGTCTTCTTACCTTTTACGGTACCAGCTTCACGGATTTCACCCCCAAAGTAAAGCAATTGTTCAGTAATTGTTGTTTTACCAGCATCGGGGTGAGAGATGATGGCAAAAGTACGGCGTTTTTTGATTTCGTCTCGAATGCTCATAGTTTTCTTTCTTCTTTAAAAATAATCTTTTTGGTACTTTTCCTTAGTGGTATCGAACGTTAGCAGCTTCCTTAGGAATCGCAAAACTTCTACGTTCCATAGCTACTGACAGTAATAGGTTTTAACCAGATTGAAAAGTAAGATAGTTGTAGCACTTCTTTCAGAAAATTTCTGTCTTTTAAAAGCTACATTTGTTGTCGAGGCTTGCAATAATTCTCGCAGGCATAACTCTTTTATTATATCCAAATTACAGTGTGAAAGCAATTTTGAAAGCGTTTTGTGTTAGAATAAAACAAATAAAATGACAAAACATGCTATCAGCTTTCTGATGGCGTGTTTCTTCATTTATTCAATACTTATCTTCAAAATATTCCAGACTCTTTTTCATAATTATCATAAGAATAATCAAAGTTGCTGAAACAGCAAGGTATTTGACAACTAAGGAGGGTCCCATAATAAATGGCGTGTGTTTAAGCATCCCATAGTTTCCACCGATGGTCTGATTAACTATTACCAGACCTAGATTTAGTAGGAAGGTAGCCACCACGATTAGTCCTAGGCTGATGGGATGGGTTTTATAACTGTTAAAAATGACATTCAGGCTATTGACGAGTAGGGCATAGTGACCAATTAGGAAAGAAAATCCTGTGATATGAGGAAACTCATAGGGATCAAATACTGGGTAAATCAATGCACAGTAGGTTCCGACGACTCCCATAATAGCGAAGTAGGTCTTTGTCCTACTATTTTTCAAGAGGAGAACAGCAAACATGGCCATACGGCAATGGTAAAGGGGCAGACTAATAAAAAGAGGAAAGCCTTGCCAGAGGTACCAGGTGTAAAGGGCAAAGAGTTGAATGGCTTGAATAGTGATAAAGGTCCAACGCCATACATTATTGTTATGCCAAAGCCAACTCAGGTAACTCAAGAGTACCATCGCCAAGAGCATAAGCAAATAATAGGGCAGAGGTATATGGGGGGGATGAGTTGGGGTCATTGTCAAAAAATCCTTCATTCTCTTCTCCTGATGAAATTGCTATGCCTGCTATTATATCAAATTTCAGGGTAAATCAAAAACCTGCTTAGAGAGCAGGTTAGAGAACTTAATCCTTAGCTTGGAGTTCTTGCACAACCTTGGCTAGGTTCATAGAGTTAGAGCCCTTAAGCAAGATTTGATCGTATTCGCCTAGACTTTCTTTGATTTGTTTGACCATAGCATCAAATTGGTCTTCATCAGATGTCTTCTTGAAATAATAAACATGACCAAGTGGGAACATTTGACTGGCAAGTTGTGACAATTCTGCAATGTCTTCACCATAGAAAATCACCGTATCAATAGCATCTGGTGTCAGGCTTAAAATCATCTGTGTATGAAGTTGTACAGACTGTTCACCGAGTTCTTTCATATCAGCTAGGACAGCGATTTTCTTGCCTCCTTCATTCTTAGGAATGGCTGAGAAGGTCTCCAAAACGAGCTTCATAGCTGTTGGATTGGCATTGTAGACGTCAGAAAGAATATCCGCTCCATTAGCCGCTTTTTTCCATTCGGTACGGTTTTTTGTGAGTTGCAAGTTAGCAAGAGCTGAGAGGATATTTTCCTCAGTTACACCCAAGTGTTTTGCGACATAGGCAGCAACCATGGCATTTGTGGCATTGTATTTTCCAGTGACTGGCAAGGTAACTTGTCCGTCGAGGAACTTTGTTGAAAAGGTAAGATGATCCTTGTATTCCGTCAACTCAGAGACTGTAAGCTCTGCACCATCTCCAAAGCGTACCACTTCAAGATTGCTTGGCAAGAAAGGATCAACGATTGGATCACATGGCACAAGCAAGAGACTACCATCAGGCATACCGTCTTGCATTTGCATTTTACCTTGAGCAATCTTGTCACGGCTACCGAAGAATTCCAAGTGAGCTTCTCCGATTAAGGTAACAACGGCTGTTTTTGGCTTAGCCAAGTTTGACAAGAGATGAATATCTCCCATATGGTCTTGCCCCATCTCAAGGACAATTTTCTCCGTATCATCAGGCATGTGGAGGGCTGTATAAGGAAGACCAATCTCATTGTTGTAATTGCCTTGTGTCTTATAAGTGCGGTAGGTCGTTGCCAAAATGTCATGAATCATGTCCTTGGTGGTTGTCTTACCGTTAGAACCAGTCACAGCAATAACATCAACACCAGTCTTTTCAAGATAGTAGGCAGCTAGTTCTTGGAAGGCTTCAAGAGTGTCATCGACTAGGATGTGGGCTTGATCAGCCGGTAATTCTTTTTCTGTGAATGTCGCTATAGCACCGTTGTCAAAGGCTGTTTGGATAAAATCATGCCCATCACGCGCACCTTTGAGCGGCAAAAAGAGATCCCCCGCTGTGATCTTACGGCTGTCAAATTCAATCTGGTTTAGGGCGACATCTTTATAGGCAGTGACATCATTTTTAGCACCAACAACCTCGGCAATTTCATGGAGTGTCAGTTTCATCTTAAAATCCTCTATTATATTTTTTTACAAGTCTGACAAGAAATAAGATTTTCTTGACTTCAATCACTCCCAATTATATCACAAATCGGGCTAGCTTTTGCTTGGGAGATGAATTTGTTACAATGGTTGATGAAAGGATTAGGCATGACAAAGAAAAAAATCAATCAGTTTCTCTAACAAAGAGAAAGACAGAAGAAGTGACTGCCAAAGTATTGAAGAACCTAAAGCTAGCGCTTTAATTGGAGAATGGTAGTTCTACTAGAGCCAACATCTGGATTGATCATCTTATTAATACTAGCACTGCTATATGGTGGTTTATATTATTACAATCATTATACCGTCAACAAAGATAATATTTATGGTCTCTGGCAGTCTGATCATCATCAGTTAGCGACTTCCTGTAAGCATATTCGGAAA
>PPYE01359440.1_pt1 | contig 12334 bp, 16 predicted proteins | sample 1559881 | NCBI WGS metagenome assembly PPYE01 (sample SAMN08240022, study PRJNA423297) | Human gut metagenome, whole genome shotgun sequencing project.
GCAAGATTTTCAAAGATCTCTCGTGCTTACAGCGTATAGCTGCTTAGCACATTATTGAATTATTAACGAACTATTGTAATAAATAAGCCGAAAAAAATAGGAGAAAAGATGATGTAAATGGATTCTTTTTTGTACTTTTGTACGCAATTAAAGAAATGCAAGACTTATGGAATCTAGATTCTTGACCAATTATACAGAGACAACCTTCCTGTCTACCATTCAGATGAACTTGCGCCGCTGCAAGTCATTTGCTTTTTCAGTCAGCTTTATCAAGAAAGCCGGCCTGGTACTCTTGGCTAAAGACATTAGTGCTGCTATAGAGCGTGGAGCTAAAGGAAGAATTATCACTTCTACTTATCAGAATTTTACCGATGTAGAATCGTTAAACTACTTTTTGAGTTTGGCACAACATCCTAATTTTGAGTGTCATCTGGACGATGAATGTTTCCACGATGAGAAGAACTATTTTACCAATGGTTTCCATTCTAAAGGCTATATTTTCGAACTGGAAAATGGTATAGAAATGGTTGTTGGTTCTTCTAATATCACACGCTATGCTTTGCTGAAAAACATAGAGTGGGATTTGGTGGTAAATTGCGAGCATGATACCGAGGCTTATCTTGATGCAATGAATGAGTTTGAAAGTCTATGGAATCAGACGTATGAATTATCGCAGGATAGAATTAAAGAATATTCTACCAAACTCAGTTTTGCTATTGAGCATTGGGATATGGATTATGATATGGCGGATTCTGAAATCAAACCTAATTATATGCAGCGCAAAGCACTTAGGGAATTGAACAGGTATCGTGCCATCGGTCAGGAGAGGGCTTTGGTGATTTCTGCCACAGGTTCAGGAAAGACTTATCTGGCAGCATTCGATGCGCTCAATTTCAATCCCGACAGATTGCTCTACATCGTACATGAAGGCTCTATCTTGAAGAAATCCCTGGAGACATTCCAAAAGGTCTTTGGTGGCTCTAAAACCTGCGGTCTGTATAATGCGGAGGCAAAGGAAACAGGTGAGGATTTCCTGTTCTCTACCAATGTCTCGATGTGCCGTTCGCTCGAACTCTTTGATAAGAAGGAATTCGATTATATCATCATCGATGAGTGTCACCATGCTGTAGCAGACAGTTATCGGAAAATCATCGACTATTTTGAGCCGGAGTTCCTGCTGGGCTTGACAGCTACCGAGAACCGAATGGATAATCAGGATGTAGTAGAGATTTTCGGCAATAATATCCCATACGAGTTGCGGCTTCGTGATGCCATCATCAATGATCTGATTGTGCCTTTCCACTATTATGGTATTCGTGACGAACTGGTTGATTATGGGTTGACAGCATCTGGCGAACGCCGTTTGATTTCGCAAATCTCTACACCTGAAAACTGCGAGTTTATCCACCAGCAGATAGAGAAGCATCGAATGGGAAACCAGAAGCTGAAGGCGCTGGCTTTCTGTAGAAACATCCAGCATGCCAGAATGATGGCTGATAATCTGGGTGATTATTACCATACAGCTTTCTTGAGCGGTAAGAACAAGACCGGTGAACGTATTCGTGCTTACAATGATTTACAGGATGAAAACCGGGATTTGGAAATCTTGTTTGCTGTAGATATCCTGAACGAGGGTGTGGATATTCCTGGTGTCAACATGGTGCTCTTTCTGCGCCCAACGGAATCGAGTACCATCTTCTTGCAGCAATTGGGTCGAGGTCTTCGTAAGTATACCAACAAGCCTTACGTAACGATACTCGATTTCATCGGCAACAGCTATAAGCGTAGCGTTCATATAGCCTTGGCGCTAGGCAGTCTTTCCCGCAATTCCATTTTGGAAAAGAAACTCTTGAAGTTCATGGTAAGGAATGATTTCAAGAGCTTGGGCTTGGATAAATATGGCGTTGAGGTACACATCGATGACCTTTCCAAAGAGGAAATCATCGACAAGATTGAGAGCGAGAATTTCAACCGCATCAACTATCTGAAGATGGATTATCAGAATTTCAAGGCATATCTGAAAACTCCGTCTTATCCATCGCACATGGATTATATGAATAGTGATTATGCTCCTAATCTCTTGAAATTCATGAAGATAAAGAACTATGGTTTGACGCAATATGAGGCAAGATATGCTGACACGAAAGAAGATTTCCTGTTGTGGCAGGACTATCGTCAGGATCAGGTGCTCTTGAAAATCCTGGAGAATCCGAAGCACAATCAGTATGGCACTTACTATAAGGATGGCAATATGTATGTATTTGCTGGTTTAAAGAAGGATGCTTCGCTGGATGAACATTTGAAGTATAATGACAAGTTCTTGTCGCCAGATGTTTTCCAGTGGGAGAGTATTGCTCGTATCTCTGCCAAGGATGAGGCTTTGCAGCGAACTGCCAAGAGGGTATTGGTGTTTGTGAGGAAGGTGAGTGCTGAGAATGGCATCACTCTGCCATATACCTATGTAGGAACTGGCCATTTGGAGAATCCGAGAAAGGATGTAACGACGAATGGTTCCATATTGTATGATATCCACATGGACAATCCGTTGTCGCAGGAATTGCAGGAAGACTTCCAGTGGATGGAGTAAATGATATTTTAAATAGGAGATAAGAACAATGAAACATTATAATGTGATGTGGCTCGACTGGGCTGCAGCGGATGTTGGGGTAGTGGCAAGTATCTTATAATATATTAGCCTATCCTGTCGTTAGCCGATAAGGCAAATCCCTCTATATAGAATTTCTCCTTAACATCGTTTATGATAGCTTCTTTCTGCTCCTCGTCGGAGTCTTCTTTCTCGAACGCAAGTATCAGATAATCATTGGATTTCGTTGGCGAGAATATCTTGCCGATAAGCTTTCTGAAATTCCGGCTGACGAATTCTTCTACTTGCGTATCTTCTTTCGGCGTGAGGCGATAGAAGTCGTATCTTTCGTCCAGCATCTTCTGGATTTCATCACGGAACATCTTGCGAACCCGGTTTTTCCAGGCGAATTTCTGGTGCTCGTTATGACGGGCATACAGAGATACTACATAGAGGAAGTTGACATCGTAGTGGAAGACGAGAAGGGTGTCGCGGTCGAACAGGCGGTCGTTGAAATGCTGGGTGTTGAAGCATTTCTTTTCCCTGTCGGTTGACGAAATCTGGTCTGAGAAAGAGAGATTCTCTGCCATCTTTGCGCTGATGAAGAAGTTCGGAATGATGTTGTAGCCTTCCGTCAGGTCATCGCGAAGCTTGGGTACGTTGCCGAAGTTACGCTTGTCGTATTGAAGCTCTTCATCGTCCTTATCGTCGTTCATAAAGAGGTTCAGGTTCCACTGGATGATGTTTCTGGCGTACGTAAACTGCTTATACACAGATTCTTTGCCGATGGAATGACCTAACTTGTAATACTTGCTGTCGCCGATGTAATAAACTGGCTCCTGATTTCTTGTTGTAATCAGACGATAGCCTGTTATCAGCTGGAAATTGCAGTTGATATGATTGGCGAAGCCGTATCTTTCGCTGATATAATTCAGGATGGAATAGAAGATAATCAAGAGTTCTTCATCAAAATTAACCTGCTTTTTCCTGTTGACAGGATGGGGATAAACAGGGCTGTTTTTGCTGATGATGGCACTCGTGGTGGCTATGGTCTTTGACCAATGAATGCGGTTGTAACCGGAATGGATGTTCTTCAGGATGAAGAAGATGAAATCCTGGTTATGCTTGTTGAAGTCGATGAGAGCCAGCAGAATATCGAGGAATGTGTTGTTGATTTGCCTGTTACTTTTACCGAGGCACGCTATTTTCTGGTGATAGACAATGCCGTTTCGGGTGGTATTGTTGTAAACCTCGATGGTGCGGTAAATCCAGACAGAGAACTCATAGATGAAGTCTTTCTCCTGTTGAGAGAGTGGGTTGTTCTGGTTCAGGTTGACGATGGTTTCCGGGGCGTATTTGCCGAATACTCTTTCGCCCTCTGGGGTGTCTTCGAGCAGTACTTTCGGCAAAATGAAGACGCAATCGTTGAGCTGGGTATTGTAGTAATACCCAACGTAGTTGATGCTGACGTTGCCATCAATGTCCTGCATGGCGTCAATGCCGTGCAGGACATCCCTGATCTGTTCAGCCTGATACTGATGTTCTTCTATGAGGATTCTCATGTTATGTTATTCTACGGATTCAACAGTACATCCTTTTGTTCTCGCTAAATGAAGAATAGCTTGGATGTTTCCTTTGCCCCATTGTGTTGTAAAATAAAATTTGACGTTATCTATTGTTGTTAAAGGATAATCGTCATACCAACGTTTACCTTTGTCATTTTTATATTTCTCTTTCCATTGAGGATAGTCCTCAACTTTAATAACAATTCGATCTGTCTTTGAATTGATAATCCTTGATATATCTGATAATATTTCAGAATATGTTTCTTTCTTATCATTAACCAGATATTCCATTACGGCAAGAGCCATTTTCCCTTTTCCTAGGAGTTCGCTGCTTCCGTTAACTCGATATTTTGTGTAATCGTATGAAGTTGAATTGCTATTGTTGTTATTGTTAAGTTCGAAATCAGATTCTTTTTCGTATGAATCGTATGAATCATCAGAATCCTCTTCTTCTGAAATGTATTCCTCTACTCCCAAATTCTCCAAGAACTGCTCAACGATAGGTAGCCCAAATATAGAGGTTTGAAGGTAGAACAAGGCGCTCTCCCTTCATGATGAGGCTTACCATATTGGCTTCGCCATAGAGCTGGTTGATTTCGTCTTTATTCGTAATCTCCCATCCTTCAAATTCCTTTTCGAGATACTTCTGCATATCCTTATCTGCAACGATAGGATAATCAGAAAAACCATATTCGTTGCGATCGAGCAATTGGAACAGGTCACCAAAGATTTGGGCGCAATTGCCTCGGTTTATTTCTTCGATAATGAGAAATTGCTTCTTGCTGGAGCCTAGTTTCTTCCACGCTTTCACATAGGCTTCGAGAAAAGCCTGAGGAATGAATTTGTAAGCAATTCTTTCTTCAGTTACAACCTCATTTGTTTCTTCATCGATTACCTTGTTGCCATTACAATCTCGGAGATCAACTTCTTCTGTGATAGGCTTATAGGTGCCCACAAAAGAGGCGTAATCTGAGTCGGGGTGGAATGTAGTACGAATCACGCTCTCTCCGAAAGTCAAGTCCTTGATAGTCTTTGATTTGCCTGTGCCAGGAGCACCATAGTAAATCTGCTGAAGGCCTGTAGTCTTAAGCAAATGGTTTTCTGTACGAGAAGATTCTGCTGGATTCCCTTTTCTGACGAGTTCGTTCTTTGGGTCAAGAACCATCTTAGCCATCGCTGTCAACGTAGCGTTGTAGCCATATTCATATTTATCAATGTCAGACAGTTCTTTGAGTTCTACTCTGGCATCCTCAGCCTTTTTGTTGGGATTTTTTCTATAGTAGTCTATAAATTCTCCCAGCAATTGCTTGGATATGGTACGAATACTAAAGCTGCCTTTGCTCCCTGATTTTACCAGATAGCAAAGTCTGTCTTTATCAGCAATTATAATGCGCCCGTCAGTAGATTGGTCGCCAACCATAAGTTTATCGTAATCTTCCATGTTGTTTTGACTTCTATTGTTTTTCTTTGATAAGTTTGATGATGCTATTTAAAAAGTCATGAGCGGGTTGTAGCATATTTTCTACGTCAGAATTACTAACATCATATTCGCAGTTATAATCAGTTTTCATTCTTAATTGTTCCATCCTGGAGAAAAATGCACCAAGTTCTTTGTCAATTTTACCTGTCTTAACGAAATTCATACCAAATACGCCTAAAGTACCAGCATGAGTATGTGCCGAAAGCCCATAATGTATTAATAGTGCCTGAGCAGCATGGAAACAAGAATAGTAAAACCTATTAGCTGCCAAATCCCATAATCCCATAGAAAGCATTTGCTCTGCTTCTGCTATAAATCTTTTTGCTTTTTCCAGACGAAGTTCTACTAAAGAACTTCTTTCATCGTTTGTTAGCCCCATAATCTTACTCCTTCCTTTTCTACATTTTTATAAAATGGTGTAATCTTATATTTCTGCCACTCCTTAGCGGAATACATTACAGGATTTATTTCTTTTCCTAAATCCCAGCCTAGCTCGGTAAGAGGATAGGTTACATTATCATAATCAGAAGGTAGAAGTTGATCCTTGTCTAAGATAACAAGAATGTCCCAGTCGCTATCATCCCTAGCGGTGCCTCTAGCTTGTGAGCCAAAAAGTATCGCTTTCCCGTATGGTGGCATATTCTTAGCCAGGCATTCACGGATGGCAGTTAATGTATATTCCTTTTCCTTCTTCATAATGCAAAGATAAGATAAAAACTTGAATCAGACAAGTAAAAACCTTCTTTTTTATGAATTATTACACGATTTATGAGAAATTACTGATAAGCTTATATTTCCTTTGCCATCTTTTTTTCTGCAAAATAAGAAATATTTCTCCTTTATGCAAGTTTTTGGGCTTTTTCTTTTGTGTTTTCATGAGAAAAGATTAATTTTGCCAATGAATGGTGTTAATTGATATAAGAATTGTTTCTTTTAATAGAATTAAATAATATGAGTATATTGGACAAAATACCTTCTTTGGTAGGAAATGAACTCTTCCAAAAACTTGCTGCGATAGAGGACATTACTGCACTCTGCAAGGAAGATCAAGAGAAATATGATGATGCAATCAAGGTGATGCGTGACCATATTGCAGCTTATAAAGGAGCTATCATAGAGGCTAAAATTGAAGTAGCTAAGAATATGCTAATGGAAAACGAGCCTATTGATAAAATCGCAAGATATACAGGGCTTGCCAAGGAGGATATTTTAAAACTCAACTAATATTTGAACGAGGTTGCTGGTAAGAGTGACCTCGTTTTTATTTCTAAGTTACGTTAAAAAATGTCTTTGTAAATAAAGAGTATGTCAGACCGTTTGACCATAGAACAGCGCCACAACAATATGGCGGCAATAAGGGGCAGGGATACCAAACCGGAGATTCTTGTCAGGAAATTTCTGTGGAGTAGGGGATTCAGGTATCGGCTCAATCACCCGCGGTTGCCGGGCAAGCCGGACATCGTGCTGAGGAAATATCGCACCTGTATTCTGGTGAACGGGTGCTTCTGGCACGGACATGAGGGGTGCCAATATTATGTGGTGCCGAAATCGAATACCGGGTTCTGGATGGAGAAGATCAGGAGGAACCGGGAGAGGGATCATGAGGTGCTGCACCGGCTGGCTGAAATGGGATGGCATACCATCGTGATATGGGAATGTGAACTGAAGCCGGCGGTAAGGGAAAAGACGCTGGAATCGCTCGCCTTTACGCTGAACCATATCTATCTGGAAGATCATCATATCAGAAGATATGAATTGCCGGAAGAAGTGCCGGAAATGGTGGCGGAGCCGGAGGCGGAAAGACGAGAGGAATAGGCAGGGAATTCACGGAAATTTTTAAGGCTTTTGCCCTTTCAGGGCGCAAGGCGGATTGCGCTTATACCCAGGGTGTTACCCTGGGCTAGGTGCTTCTGCCCCTTCAGGGCGTGCCTGCTTGATGGTTCCTTATGATGGGGTAGCATCTCTCCTTAACTCCTGGTCGAGCTTTCTTTCTGCTATCAGTACCCTCTCTGCTTCTCGTAAATGAAATCATCGGCGATGTAGCCATTGCTCATGAGATATAGGCCGGTGCGCTTATCGTGGAGTTGGGCACAGGTCTTGCTGCGATAGAAAAGATCAAGAGCCAGAGCTGGAGATATTTCCAGGCGTTGTGACAGTTCGTATGCCACGCCTCCTATCTGATAGCTGAGAATCATTTCTTGAATCTCAGGCGTCTTTGTGTTGATCTGTTTATATTTTTTCTGTTCCATTATATACTAAGTATTTATTGATGAGAGTTTGATTGAGCAGGCAAATCTGATTGTTGGGCTTATGAAATATTAACTGCTGTAGGGCTGATTCTGCATCGTAAAAACCTGTCATGTATAGGTTTACGGTATCGATTACTCGGTCGTTAGCAATACCTCCTTCTACATAATCGTAATCTCTGGCAGGGTTTTCGCCCCGTCTGTTGCCCACGATGAAGTCTAGCCAGTCTTTATCGTATGCGGTAAATATCTTGCAGCGAGCTTCTGCGAGAATAGCATCCCTATCCAGAGTGTAGATATTGAGTAGGGGTTGTGCTGCTCTTTTTTCGGCTATGGTTTTAGCCCATTTGATTGCCTGATCCTTTAAATCGGTTACATAGAAGCCTTGACCAAAGTCTAACCTTGGTCTTCCAACATGATTAAGTGGAGCTTCTATAATTTCTGTAGCTCCATGATAAACAGTTATTTTCATCTGTCTTTCTTCTCCCAATTAGTTAGACACTCAATGACATCTTCTATAAGATACTCTCGACTTTCGGTGTGGAGCGTATCGTAGTGGGGCAGAATGAACTTGTTGATTAAATCAACCTTTCTCATTCTTTCGTATATTTCAATATATGGTACCCCGAGCTTTCTTGCAGCTCCCTCAACGCATGAAGCAGCGAATGCGAGCTTGATTTCTTCTAGGGGTAATTGTATTCTGTTGTTTTCTTGTTTCATATCTTTTCTTTTTCTTCTTCTTTTCTTCTGCAAAGAAAATGCAAACGAGCGCAATGAAAGCTTGCTTTCAAATTGCCGAGTGCAGCTTTTCTTCTGCAAATATATGAAATATTTCTCTTTCATGCAAGTTTTTGGGGGATTTATTGTCTATTCTCCGCAAATTTGCGGAGAATAAGCCAGATAATCTCCGCAAACTGATGGGGCGGGGGGATGGAGATGGGTAGGTGATTTCTTTACAAAGATGGATGAAGGAGGAGAGAAGGGAGAAGAAGAAGAGAGGCGTTACAGTTGTGACAGTTGTGACAGTTGTGACAGTTTTCAGGGGAGGGGTATATGAACTCGGACTGCTTTCAAATTGTTATTATTATATTTAACTTATTATATATATATTTATATATATTATAAGTTACCTCTAAAGAGAGGGAGGTGGGGGTAGGCGCTGAAAACTGTCACAACTGTCACAACTGTCACGCTTTGGAGGTTGAGGAAGGTGGAAGCATTGATGGATGATTTCTTGCTTCCTGCTGTTTTCGGGATGAGAAAGCATAGAGAAACTTTTTACATTACATAGTTTTCTCGCACGATAAATTATGAGTTGGCAAGATTAACCGGATGCGTCCGAAGTGCTAAATTCGTTTAACATAACTCTGCAGGGTGAAATTTGGTAGTATCAGAAAATTGCCGTACCTTTGCAACGCAGTTTAGAAGAAAGGCTGCACTCGACAAAGCTTAAGCAAGCTTAGCTCTGTTCTCGTTTGCACTTTCTTTGCATCGTGATTCAAGAAAGGCTGCACCCCCAACCAGCAAGTAGACAATTAACATTAATTCAAGTAACATTTATATTAACCCTTTAATATTTTAATATCATGGAACAGAAAGGAACATTGAAGTATCGTAAGTTGCAGCGTACACCACAGAGCGGCGAGAACGCTGGTAAGAAAAAGTGGTATGCCACTGCGGTAACCGACCGCGAGGTGGATTTCGAGGGATTCGTATCCCACATCTCTGACCACGGTTCGCCTTACTCCCGAGGTACTATCCACGGTGTGCTGATGGATGCACTCGACCATCTGCAGGAGTTGATTCTCGACGGTAAGAGTGTGCGTCTCTCTGACCTCGGTCTGTTCTCCATCGGTATGACTTCGAAGGCGGAGGATACCAAGGAGAAGGTAACGGCTGCCAGCGTAGAGGGTGTACACCTGATTGTGAGAAACACAAAAAGCTGGAGCAACTCTGAGCTGCGCAAGAAGTGCAAGATTCAGGAGTACGGCGGCTATACCGGCACCGACGAGGGTGGCACCTCTGGTGGTACCTCAGGCGGCACTGAACAAGGCGGCGGTACGCAGCCAGGCGGCTCTCAGGAAGGCGGCGACGGGCTTGAATAAAGCCCTCGCCTGAGGGCAACCCCCAACCAAGTCAACATTCAACACTCAACATTCAACATTAAAAAATAAACATTATGAAAGCAAGTACCTGGAAAACAATTTTGCAGATTGCAATCTCCTTCCTTACAGCCATCGCTACCACCCTCGGCATAACAAGCTGCAGCAGCCTTTAAAGGTAAAAAAGTAAAAAGCCCCGGTGCATCATGCATCGGGGCTTTTGCTTTATCTGCTTTTTCTTCGTTTATCGGATATCTCTTCCTTCCTGGCTGTATCCTTCGAGCATCTTCGGGCTGCTGATAGGCTTGCGCGAACAGTAGTCGAAATCTACCTTCTTGTAGCCCTGGCTGGAACGCCAGCGGATGGTAAGCTTCACCGTCTTGCCTTCGGTATCAGGCACGACTCCGTTCAGATTGAACGCTACGAGGGCATCGCGCCAGTAGTTCTGAGGGTCGCCATTAGCATTGTGGCGCAGCTCTACCTCGTAAGGATTATCTGGATTCACACCCGTAACGAGGTTGATGTAATGCACCTTCTGACCGCCCCAGAGAGCACGGAAACGGAGGGTGAGATAGCCATCTTCTGCCACCGTTACCCAGTCGCGCACGATTTCTACCTGGCTGTTGCCATACTTCTCGCTGTTCTCGGTATCTGAACCGAGCGATGGAACTGGCTTCTTGGTCAGGATGCTGTCTATCCAGTTGACGTGAATCACCTGGTTATACTTCTCGCTGTTCTCCGAGGTCTGGGAGTAGTTGACCAGGGCGCGAACCTCCTTACCGTCAAAGATGGTTGGTTTCAGGTTCTTGGCGAGCAGCGTGGTGTTGTCATCGAGCTGCAGATAGCAGGCATCGCCACTCTTCTTCACGGTTACCAGTGCGTTAGGAAAAACGCGGTCCCAATCGGTATCGTTATCGTTATCGCACGACTGGAATGTGAGGCCCGACAGGAGCATCATCGCTGCCAGCCCGATCTTCTTGAAATCAATTTTTCTCATATATACTGTTCCTTTCTTTTTAAAATTTTTCTTCTTTCTGATAAGAAAATAAGAAAGGAACAGAAATCTTGCTTCTGATTTAGAAAAAGATTGTTAAAGCTCAAGTTAAAAATAATACGTGCAGCCGATGGTGGCAGCGCGATTGCCGAAGTGCTGACTCGCCATATCGTGGAAGCGGCCCTCGAGCGTCCAGTGCTTGCCCAGATTCTTGTATACCCCTACCTCGGCATAGAGATTAGCCGGGGTGTAGGGATCGCTGCGGCGACGGGTACACCAGATGAGGTTGCCCGTAAAGCGCCAGCCATCGGCCATTGTGAGCTGCGGTGCCAACTTGAACACGGCAAAATGATTATACTCCGCATTGCGCTGCTGAGCCTCCTCTGAAGGGGTTTCGCTGCGCTGCCAGAAGTAGTTGACTCCGGCTGTGAGGCGAAGGATGCCCTTGTGCCAGAAGGCGGTGGAGCCGATGCCGAGCGTATTGTCGTGGATGGCACTGAACAGGTGCTGGTGGATGTTCTTCACCGAGGTGCTGAGCACGAAGGCTGGGCGGCTGTAGGTATGCTTGAGCTCTACCACATTCGCCATGCTGTTGCCGATATCGGCGGTATAAACCGGCTGCCAGGAGCCCTCCATATCGCCTGCGGTTACGAAATCGCCAAACTCGGGATTGAAGATGCGGCGGCAGTAGGTGGCCTGCAGGGTATGACCCGGCGTGAAGCGGTAATAGGCGCTCGCCGAGTAGATATGGTTGCGCGTGGTATGCTTCCAGTGCTCTTCCGGCGCAATCTGCTTAGGACGGAAGTTGATGATGCGGAAACGGTCGCCTGCCATGAATCCCCACTTGCCGATGTTGTAATCCAGCTGGGCGTAGAAATCCTGATAGTTGGAATGGTTGGTGTAACCGGCGACGCAGTTCTTCTCGATGGAGAGTCCGCCCTCGAAACCTGCCGTAATCCAGAGATCAGGGGTGATGACCGGAGTGGCGTATTCTACCACCATGAAGGGGTAGGTGGAGTGGTTCTGGTAGGGCGCAGTATGGGTTTCTTCCAGCGTACGTCCGTTGTCGCTGATATGCTCGGCACCGAGGGTAAAGAGGATGCTGGAGCCGTTGTCGGCGAGCGTGCGGGTATAGTCGGCCTGCAGATGATAGGCACGCACGTAATCGGCCGGGGTGTGGGTGAAATGGTTGCGGGTGTAGGTCTGCATCGCATCTATTTCGAGCACATCCTTCGCGGTAGGCGTCCAGAGCAGATTGAGCTTGGCGCCCTCGTGGGAGTAGTAGTTCACGGTGGTGCCTGAGATGCCCTGGTAGGCGTCCTTATCGCTGCTGGAGGTGCGCTGGAAGTTGCCTTCTACATGA
>PPYE01414068.1_pt1 | contig 12334 bp, 13 predicted proteins | sample 1559881 | NCBI WGS metagenome assembly PPYE01 (sample SAMN08240022, study PRJNA423297) | Human gut metagenome, whole genome shotgun sequencing project.
CTCATATATGTCCGTGAGTTCAACCTGGAAGTACATGTGGAGTTTGATGATAAAGTAAAATATTAAACATCAAGCCAAACAAGCCGCTGGAACTCTACAATCTGCTAGAGGATCCGGAAGAGAAGCATAATCTCGCCAAGAAATATCCGGAAATGGTAATCGGTTTTGACAAGGTGATGACTAACAATTTTAAAATTATGGGAAGTATATTTTTGTTTATGTTCTTTGCATGGCGGTTGAAGGGTTTTGGCAAAGCCATTACCACACCGACAAGAAAAAGCCTCGTACCAGCTGGGATAGACTCAGCTATGAGCAGAAGGCATGGATTCATGCCCATGACAACGGAAGATAAGGTATCTACAAAATATTAGGAGTTTACATTCCATCAAGAATGACCTTACCGGCAACGAGAACGACAACAGGTAAAAATATAGCGCTTACGAACCTGTTCTTTCGTGGATGCATCCATTCTATCGACAAATCAAGGAGGATTCTTTCTTCAGGAATCCTCTTTTTGTATTTTCTATGCAGGAAAAAGTTAAAATTTGGCTACTCGCAAATAGATTGCGGAGTATTTTATTATCTTTGCAGCATGAATTAAAATGAATCGCTTATGCCAGTAAACAAGAAGGCCCTGATAAGGTACAAGACGATAGATAATTGCCTGAGAAACAAGTATCGCCGATGGACCATCGACAACCTGGTGGATGCTTGCTGTGATGCCCTCTTTGACATGGAAGGCATCTCCAAAAGGCGTGTCTTTGAGAACCGTGCAGGCAGACCTGCAGATCATGCGCAGTGACAAGCTGGTCTACAATGCCCCTATAGAGGTGTATGATGGCAAATACTACCGCTATGCAGACCCCAACTATTCCATCTTCGACATGCCTCTGTCAGAAAACGACTATGAGATCATGAAAGAAGCCGTAAAAATGCTCAAACAGCTGGAGAACTTTGACCACTTCTCGGAAATGGCAGACGTGGTGGGAAGACTGCAAGACAAGCTGTCTATCAGCAAAAGCAACAGAAAGCCTATCATCCACTTTGACTCGATGCCGAACCTCAAAGGCTTGGAACTCCTGAACCCTCTCTACAATTACATAGCCAACAAGCAGACGCTTAGAATCATGTATCAATCTTTCAATGCAAAGGAGGCAAACGAATACATCCTCTACCCTTATCTGCTGAAGGAATACAGAAACAGATGGTTCCTTTTCGGCTCAGTGAAGAAAGACCTAGTCCTGTATAACTTGGCTCTTGACAGAATGGTATCCATTGAACCAATCGAAGAGCCATTCCGGGAAAATCCCAAGTTCAATAGCGAAAAGTTCTTTGACGATGTCATAGGTGTGAGCAAGAATATCGACAACAGACCACGCACCATCAAGTTCTGGGCATCCAGAGAACAGAGTAAGTATATCCAGACCAAACCCCTTCATCACAGCCAGCAGCTCATCCGAGAAAACAAGGACGGCAGCTGCATCTTCCAGATCTCCGTGGTCATCAACTTCGAGCTCTACTCCGTCCTCATGAGCTCTGGCCCAGGAGTAAGAGTCATCTCTCCCCGACGAGGAGCAATACCACATCAAGATACTGTATGCCGTAGAATCCGGCAGCAGGGCATGGGGCTTCTCATCTCCTGACAGCGATTGGGATGTACGCTTCATCTATGTCCATGAACCAGAGTGGTACTTCCATATCGAAGAGCAAAAGGATACCATCGAGCAGATGTTCCCTGATGAAACAGACATGTCCGGCTGGGATCTGAAGAAAGCCTTGCGCCTCTTCAAAAGCTTCAACCCTTCACTCTTTGAATGGCTCCACTCTCCTATCATCTACCAAATGGACGAAACGTTCATCAACGAGATCCGCCAAATGGAAAATCAATATTTCAACAAGGAGAAAGCCATGTTCCACTACAACCATATCTACAAGAAGCATAATGACTGATACATCAAGGACTATGGACTGCCATTGAAGAGATTCCTCTACTACCTCAGAGGTATCCTTGTATGTAAATGGTTATCTGACAAAGGCACCATCCCTCCTGTAAGATTCACAGAACTGGTGAATGCCACTGTAGAGGATACTGACATGGAAGCAAAAATCGCCCACCTGCTGGAACTCAAAAAGAAAAGCAACGAACACAACCTGGAACCCGTGGATGAAGAACTCTTCACCTGGGCAGAGAAATGGGCAATGTTCTACGATCAACAGGTAGAACACATCCACCCGGAGAAAAAGACAATGCCCGATGAGAAGCTCAACAGGCTAATGTACGATACGGTCAAGAGAATGGTCACTCAATACCACAATTCACCATCTCAACACCCTCCCAAAATATCAAAATAAATAAAAAATATAAACAAAACCACATAAGAAAAGGCTCAAGCCCACATCCCTGCAGGTAAACAGAAATGTGGTTTTGAGCCTTTCTGCTCACCTGAAATCTAAAGCCAAAAGTGGTAATTCTATCAATTTTTGTTCATAGAGAGTGCAATTATTCATGCTGGAAATCCTATATACATGCCATTGAACCAAACTCATATATTGAACAAATCCCCGAATATTACCATATGTATTGTATTTACCAAGATTAAGTACCTGATGCTTCTGGAAATCTCAGCCAATGTGCAGGGTATCAAGAAGGCATTGATTGCTAAAGATTTCATAGATATGGATGGAGATATCGTATCTTTCAACGACCCGTTCTTCAAACTGTGGATCAGAAGAAACATTGAGCAGCTTTGATGGAATAAGAATATATAAGGCATTTTTTATAAGAAGGTGTGCCATAAGACCTTGGCACACCTTCTTTAAATGAACCATCATTTTCCCAATTTCAAAATAATATTCTTAGCCTCCAGCATTTTAGATTTTAAAAAATCAGCTAATAAAGATGATTGGTTCTGATGCGGAACCATCGCACTTAACGTTTCACTACACCATAACCACCATTTTTCTTCATTTGGCCCCCACATCCATTTTGCTGCAACAAAAGAATAATCATCAGGGAAACAATTGGTATAACAAATGGAACTACAATCATCTGTCCATCCGATTTCATCCTTTATCGAGTCAGGAGTTTGAGCCCCTTTAAGAGCAATCAATCCATAGGCATGACCACGCTTTAGGGTATTATCACCACCAATATAAAAATAAATACTTTCATTTTGAGGTAATTTAAACAAGGCATAGCCTCCCCAGCCTTCATACAGATAAGTTCTCTTATCTCCCACAGGGACAATTTCATATCCCATATCCAAAGCCATTTTTTCTATTTCAGCCACAAATCCCAACCGAATTCTATTTTCTATAGACGTCTGATTATTAATGATCATCAAATACTCATCTACATGCTCAGGACTTGCCACTAACTCTGCAAGTTTATTGTCTTCTAACGTTCCCATACTTTGATTCGTTAATTGTTTGATTAAATTAATATATTGTCTAATTGTTTCCCTAACCAAAGGACGATCGAAAGATATCCTAGCACACTCCGCAAGCCATTTGGAAATTTCATTCTTGTAGGAGATACACTGGTAAGGACATCCTTGAGCAGAATCATCACTCGCCTCTTTCCCATCTAAAGTGAGATACAATAATCTGTAGCCATAAGGGTAGTTGTTTTTAGCGAAATTGGTATATTTCAGAAGTTGTGCTGGTTGATCCTGAGCATAAATCTTATTTTCGATAATGATGGCATGATTGCCATCCTCCATAATGATATCTATGCGTCCTCTTTCTGAATCTGTAGTAGTTCCAATGGAAAGTTCTACAGATACCTTGCCATCAACTATATAATTCTCAGGAAGCCCTAAGATAGCAAGAAACGCTTTCTGAAAGGCATTTCCAACTCCACTCATGCCATTGGGTCTGAGAAGTTCTGCTAAAAGAGCAGAATGCAGCCTTACTTCTTTGGACTCTAAGCCTAAAATATTAAACACATTGAACAATTCTCCATGGGAATATCGCTCTTTAGTTCGCTCATTTTGAGCTACCACTAATTTACCTATCTCGTTTAATAGCTTTTCTACATTGTTATTCATGACTCAATTATATTGAAAGAACATACAAAAAAAGAAATTTAAAAATAAAACGGGGCATGAAGCCCTGCACTGAGGTTAGAGTCTCAGGGCTCAAAAATGAAAATAACGGTAGGAATCGAACCTACGATATGTGCTCCGAAGACCGCTCGGCTACCTGCTGCCATCATCGTAATTTTCATCTCTGCCCAAAGGTATAACTATTTTCTGAATCACCAAACAAAAAACAGAAAAAAATCACTTATAGACGCAAAAAACATGGAAAACTATACAAAAAGACCCAAAATGCATCATAAGGAAGGCTAAAGTAATGTACCTACAGATAAGAACATGATTACCCAACACTTCGTCACCAAAAACAAATTATTCTGTTGATTCATTTCCATCCCTATACGCCAGTATGACAAGCAGAAGCCTCTGCTCTGCACCAGCCTGAGATTCCTGAAGAAACTCCACCTGGGCAGAATCCTTGAATGACTGCGCTATCGGCATGAGCTGAGAAAGTTCTCTCATCAATAAAGGGTGCTTCACAGAAGATACAATCAGAAAAGACACCCTATCATATAGGGCCCAATCTATAAGTGTATACTGCTGGAAGGCACGACAGATTGCCTCTGCCCTACTCTCGCCGTCCATTTGGAAGGAATAGATTCGGCGCTTGACCATTTGTCTGTTTCTGTTACAATTCATCATTTCTTTCTAAGTTTTTAATGCAAAGATAGAAGAAATGGGTGTAAAATCACTTCACACATCAAAAATAATTCAACTTGTGCAACATATTTTCCTACTTTTCCGTTATCTTTGTACCAAAATTATAAGAAACAAAATAAAACAAGATAATATGGCAATCAACCAATTAAACAAATATGTCTGGCTCGTGGAAACCATCCACCGGGCAAAGAATAGGGGCGGCATCACCCTGAAGGAAATCCAAAGCAGATGGTTGGACTCTGACCTCAGTGAGGGAACGGAACTCTCCCGAAGAACCTTCATCAACAACATCCATAGCATCGAGGAACTGTTTGAGATAAACATCGAATGTGGCAGCGGATACCGCTACAACATCGAGTATGGCGACTGTTTCGAGGAAGGAAGTACCCGAAGTTGGATGCTCAATGCCTTCTCCCTCCATGCCATGGTTGGCAACAGCCGCAAGCTCAAGGAACGGGTCCTTCTGGAGGACATGCCTTCTGGCAGAAACTTTCTGGAAGACATCATCAAGGCCATGCGTGACAACCATGTCATTTTCATCTCTTACTATAGTTACAATTCCGAGAAGTATTATGAGTTTGACATCCATCCTTATTTCGTGAAGGCTTTCAAGAAGCGCTGGTATGTGGTTGCCTATAGTCCTGGCACGAACGATATCCGTTGTTATGCCCTTGACCGTATGGAAAATGTCATCATCTCAGACAAAGTTTTCAAGATGCCAAAGGATTTGGAACCGGCCGAATATTTCAAGGATTGCTTCGGAATCATCAATAACGAGGATTCCGAAGTTCAGAAGGTGGTGCTCAAGGTAGATGCCTTCCAGAGCAACTACATACGTAATCTTCCTCTCCATGAGTCTCAAAAGGAAATGAAGCGTACCGATGAATACTCCATCTTTGAGTATCACCTGAAACCAGAATTTGATTTCGAACAGGAGATTTTCTCCAACATGGACACCATGGAAGTACTGGAACCACAATGGCTAAGGGAGGAAATAACACAACGATTGAAAAATCTAACAGGGAAATACCAAATATAATCAACAGAAGCAAAGGATAAAATTAGGGTGTGTCACTAATCTGTGGCACACCACCTTTTATCATAAGCATCAAGATGTAGCAAAGACTGACGAGTTATGCAGAACACTGCTATTATTATTGAAACATGAGCATTATTTTTTTTGTATATAACAATTTTTATATATAACTATTTGTATATATAAAAAAAATTATATATTTTTGCACCAACACTTAAAAGGAAACAATATGATTAGAAATTTAATAGGGTCACCTGTAACAGGAATGGATTTCATCGGAAGAGAAAAAGAATTAGTATTCATGGTTTTGTCTCTCAAAACAAACTCACATATACTATAAATGACATCGCTCCATTTAACCATGGAGAAATGACGAAGGAAGAGGCGACTCTGCTGTTTGAGAAGTTGGACGAAAGCTATGGAACAGAATTGTCCAAAGAGGACATTGATTACATCTTAGGAAGAATCGGATGGAAACTTCCTTACTTCATCCAGCTATTCTTTAACAAATTGACAGGTGATAAAGAAAAGTATCAGCAAATGAACCTGGAGGACTGTGTAAACAAAATTTTTCTAGAAATCATACAGGAACATGAGCTTGACACATGGAGCGAACGACTCACCGCTTACGGCGAAGATGAGACAGCATCACGCAAGTTGCTAAACTATCTGTGCTTACCAGATCACAAAAATGAGAGGAGTTTACTTGAGGAGATAATCAAGGATTTTGTTCCTGAGAATGCAGATATTAATGAGAAATATTCCAATATAAAAAGAATGCTGGAAACCAATGGCTACATCGTACAAGATGACACAGGCATCCATTTCCGTTCACCAATCATACAAGAATATTGGTTTAATCGTTACATACAATGAAAATAGTAGAGAACATAGGGAAAAAGGTATTTTCCATCATTTCAGAAGGAATCATACGCGAGACACATAATAGCATACCACAATGCTACTATGTGTCTGGCGAGCTTGGATATGGCAAAACCACCCTTCTGCATAGAATCAAGGAAAAATTTGAAAGTCAAAATTTCCAGCCAATTTACATAGACTGTCTGCTCCATCCCATACCAAATGAGGAAAAGATGGAAGAGTACCTACATTCGGTCACTGACCATAAGAGAGCAATCCTCTTGATAGACGAAGCTCACATTCTACTTAACACTTGGTCTAACCAGGAGCTTTCCAAGCTCAGGGCACTCATCTACTCACCTGGAGCACCTATCATTGTTTTTGTAGGAAATAGGGTCACGAAAATATTCACAGAGTATTCTGCACCCCTTTACAACTCAATCTTACTATTAACCCTCGATAAATTAGCTGATACAGATATAATAGGTATCGTAGATAACATCTGTGGGAGCAAATGTATCAAGCATGAGGATATAATCAATATTGTCAACTCATTAGAGCCAAGTCCTCTCATTGCCACCCTATGTGCCAAAGCGGTAAAAGAAGGATACAAAGAAGAAAAAGACATCAAGCACCAAGTCCTCTCATTCTTCGATGACTTATACCGGAAAGAACTATCATTGCTCTCCCCGGTCCAGCTGCTCATTGTCACCACTTTACTAAAGGCACAGACGCCATGCCTATTGTCGAAAATTGCCAAAGATACGCAGTTGAAAAACAGCGACATCACTGCTCAAATAAAAAGACTCAAGGAAAGAAATCTGGTAGAAGTAATAAAGGGGCAACCTAAAAAAAGCCTATATGAGATAAAATCCAAGTTGTTTACGAAATGGTATAAGAATAGTTAAATAGTACCGCCTCTCGAAACAAAATAGGTGGCTCACTAACTATACGAAACCAGCAAACAAAGATCTGTCTATCAATAATTTAGCATATATATATGGTTCATAGGAACCATTCATAGGACAAAAAAAGATAGCATCAACATACGAGAAATTAAAAGAAGATGAAAGGATTCTACAATCTAGGTATTCTGAGATTGCCACCTTGATAGAACTTCTAACTAAAGAACTACAAATATATAAAAATATCCAAAACGAAATACAAGATCTGCCCTTCTTCTTAACTCCTCTCAACAAATGATTAAGGCGGTAAATACGTAATTTTGTATTTACCGCCATTTTCATTTCTGCCAAGGAAAATGATATTGATGCAAACTTTTTTGAATCATAAGGAAATGACGATTCGTGTTCATCACTATGTTTCCCGGATACCCAGTAAACATAAGCCATGAAAACTATCACCATAAGGATATAAAGCGCAATAAATTTTAGGGCACCATAAAACCAACGTTTCATTTGACTGATCTCTTTGGTATTTAAGATTTGAATTGCAACTCTCACATCAGCCTTATCAAGACCTTTGCTACCATCAACTTTCACAAGATGTTCACGTTGATTGAACAGGATATCCTCTTCATCATCTAAAATGACATAACGATAAGGCTCCTTGGCATTCAATCTCAACCATTCTGCGATTTCCAATCCCTTTGCCTCATGTAAGCATTGCCACTCTTTTGTACCGTCTGCACTACAGAAAGTGATGGAGTTACATGAAGGAGTCAAGTCAGTAACCTCACCTGGCAAATGATACTCCTTCCATAATTGTCGTATGTACTCCACGCCTTGCAATCGCCAGGTGGAAGAAATGATGACCTTGGCATCACATCTTTCCAACAAGCGGCGTAACTTGCCTATCGCTTTCTGATCAAACTTACCTTTAGGAGTATTGAGCACTCCATCGAAATCCAAAAATATATACTTCTCCATAGGGGATATTTAATTTTGATTATACATTAGAATCCTATCTTTCTCTTGGCCCTGGCACCTTCCAACCTCTCGCTCTCGCAAAACTCGGTAAGAGACTTGACCATCTTCTCCGGGCTACCATGCAAAATAGTCTGAATGGTGTAATGACGGGCAATATTCTCAATCTCACCACCACTGAAATCATAGCGGGCAGCAAGGAAAGAAGCATCAGCATCCTCCAAAGAAGGTATCATCGCTTGCCAAATCTGTGAACGGCAAGCCAAATCAGGCTTCTCAAATTTCACTTTATAGAGGAAACGACGCTCAAAAGCCTTGTCCATGTTCTCTGCGAGGTTGGTTGTGGCGATGAGAATACCATCCAGCTGCTCTATCTCCTGAAGGATGATGTTCTGAATACTGTTCTCCATCTTTTCCACAGCTCTTTCCGCTCCCACCTGACGCTTGCCGATAATAGCATCAGCCTCATTGAATAACAGGATAGGAGCCTTGACAGATTGCTTCACCTTCTGCTTATAGTCATCGAAGATACCCTTGATGTTCTTTTCGCTCTCGCCAACCCACATGCTCTTAACCTCTGACACGTTCACCTGAATCAGGTCACGCCCTGTCTTCCTGGCTATCTGAAGAACAGTCTCCGTCTTGCCAGTACCAGGCGCGCCATAGAAAAGACAAGCAAAGCCACTCCTGAAATTGGTTTCCCTCAGACGATTTCTGATACTCTGGTAGTGCTCTTCCTCCAAGAGTGTTGCCAGCTCATCAACTTGCTTTCGTTCCTTACTGTTGTAGAACAGTTGCTTGGGTTTGATGTCCTCAAATGACAACATCCCTCCCTTCGGCCGGACACCACGCATGGAAGACAGGTTGAGCTCAGAGAAGAGCAGTTTCTTGGCATCGTCTGTAATCTTGAAGGACTCCCTGTCCACAAAGCCATCATCATTGGTATACTCGATAAACTTCTCCACTAAGAACAAATGGTCACCTTGGCTCAAGCCTCTCTTTGCCCATCTCCAGGCAGCCTCTCCCTCCTCGTAGAGAAATTCCAAGTCGTGATAGCGGATATCGTCATCACCATCTATGACAAAGAGTGTACAGAACAACAGAAAAAGGGGAAATTCTGTATCCTCCACATCTATGTCAAATGAAGACATGGCCTTGACAAAAGCCAGGTTCTCATTCTTGCGAACCAATGCCCTGAGCTTCTTTTTCAATATTTGCCTGTCAAGTTTCCTGCGACGGCATCTTGTGAACAGTTCATTGAACTTGTCAAACAATTCCCGGGCTGTAAGCTCCTCCACATCAGAGGGTATATAACGTTGATTCTGCTGAAATGCCTCCATCACCTCCATGGGGATGCAGTAGTAAAGACCTTCATCCTTACTCCGGCAGACATATTCCTTGTCAACAAGTTCTTCTGTCTCCTTGGAATATCGAAGCAAGCTAAGGATTCTGCAATCCAGAAAATCCGTATAGTCAGAAAACTGGATGTGATTGTCATCACACCTGTCGGCAAACAATGCCATGATGGCACTGGCACGCTTGGAGATAAACAACTTGTCAGAAACAAATCCAAGATATGGGTCTGCTTCCTGATAGAACTTCTCACCAAGTGAAGAACCCTTGGCTTTGTCTACGATAATCTCGAAGGCTTGGAGCAAGTCCATCTGCTCCATACCTTTCTTACATGACGTTTGCATAACCATAATAGCACTACATTAATACATATAATTTTCTCCATGAGGGAAAGACTTTTGAAGTCAGTTCCTCCCAATATGGTTCTCAAATAAGGTCTATTTCCCATCAGTCATCTTTTTTAAATGAAGAAATCATCCTCTTCTTCGTCCTCACCATTAGGAAACATAACACTTCTCTCATACTCAGGATCATAAAAATTATACCCATTCTTCACCTGCCGGATTTTCTTCTGGATGGCACCAATCTTCTTCAGCTCAGAAAGCTGCAGATGATCCTGCCTGAACTCCGATATCTCCTCCAACTCTCTCTCAAAGGAATCTACCTCAGCCTGAAATTCATTAAATTCAGACTCAGATTCTTCGAAGAGGTCAGTATCAAGAGCCTCATTCAGACGTCTGTTCATTTCCTCCAATTTCATCTTTAATGCCGTATTCATCTGTCTGATATTTTAAAAGTAAAACAATTGACACTCATATACTTTGTGCCTGATTCTGTATTCAGGTGCAAAGTTACGGGGTAGTTATGAAAGTTCATTTCACAGGTCGAGAATATTTTCTCCAGAGTAACTATTTTTCTCACCATTCAGCTAATTTTGCAAAAAAAATAGAAAGGAAAATCAATGAAAATGGAAAAAAGATCACTTAAATGACAAGGTGCTAGATAAGGAAAAAGCCCTATACGCCATCAAAACCAGTTACCTCAACAGCTATAAGGTAATTGTAGCTGGTGCGCGAGACTTTGCTGATTACGCCTAAATGAAAAAGAAACAGAAGACTTAGGTGAATAACTTAAGGCATTTTTTTGTATCTTTGCAACATAAAAAATCGTCAAAACGTGAGAAATAGCCTACTGTTATCTCATCAAAACGTGAGAAATAGGGCAAAGATAGGTCGTCATAACGTGACAAACAGATAATTATGAAGAGAAAAATATATAATGAAATGCTGCAATGGAAGCAGAATTCTCAAGGAAAATCTGCTTTGATGATATTTATATAATAGTGCCAATTCATCCCAAAGGCAAAAGACCTTTTTGATGAATTGGCACGATATGTAAACAAAAGCATCACCAATGCTATTTAGCAGAGAACACTACCCTCTAAAACCCTTGAATATTGAGAGCATTACTCCCGCCAATGAGCAGAAAATGGCTGTGATGTTTAAGGAAAACCCGAAAACATATCTTTACAAAAAAGAAAATGTGGTCATCATAGAGGAGTCTTTACATATTGACGGAGAGTATGCTGTAGTGATGCTGGATGGTACCATAAGACAAAGCATTTTTGATCTCTGGTGCTTCACACATCATGGTATGAAGTACTGGCGCATCAAATAAAAATTCTGCTACAGCAAATGTAAAGAAGAAACTCGCCAAGTACGGGATTGATTTCATTGTTGCAACTTTGGGAAGCCATGATAATAAGGAGACCTTTATCAAGGAAGGCTCATCAATAAGCAATTAGTATCAAGAACTATCTTTCTCATTTGCCAGAAGTACGTAAATATTCATTACCCCAGCTCTCTATGGTATCAAGAGTTATACTTTCATTATCGCACAACTCATCAATCCCCTCATCAACCTTCTTTGCAAAGTATTGAGAGAGAACATTTTCAAGATTATCTAAAATTAAACGTTCAACTTTGCCGCCAAAGTTACGCTTTTTTCTCGAAACCACCAAGCAATTAACAAGAAATCTGCAAGTTATCATCAAATAACCACGAAATCAACCGTAAACTATAAACTATTAACTGTAAACTATAAACTGCTATTCTATAATGAATTGTGCATGCAAAGTTAAGAAAAAAACAATATTCAAAGGCAAAAAAACAAGAAAAATCTCAGAAACTTATAATTTTTCATAAAAAGAACAATATATTATACCTTTTCTTACGTAATCTAGATTTTTTTGTTAACTTTGCAGGAAAAGTACAATATAATACACTACTTGATATGAAAATTCAAGAAGTAATGAAATTGCAGCGTAAGAGTCTGATATCCATTAATATTAATAGGAGATTCCTAGATATAGGAGGCTAATAGAAATGAAAAAAGAATCAAAAGTAAACCAAGCAAAATATGTAGAACTCAATTTGTTTCCT
>PPYE01187358.1_pt1 | contig 12333 bp, 9 predicted proteins | sample 1559881 | NCBI WGS metagenome assembly PPYE01 (sample SAMN08240022, study PRJNA423297) | Human gut metagenome, whole genome shotgun sequencing project.
TTATCTGCGCTTTTGGCTTAGCATCTGCCGCACCTCGCTCGCCGTATCGGCACTTAGAATTATGCGGTATTGCCCATAATCTCTGAACCATTGGAATCCGCAGCTCTGCATTTCTATCCAAACATCTGCGTTCGTTTGCGGCAATTTATTCCGCGCAGCCGATATCCTGCGCAATTTCCTGCACGGATTCCTTGTCGAATTCACCCAGCGGCAGGATCAGCCGTGCCAGAATTTCCTGTGGCAGAACTTCCAGCAGGGCGGTCTGGTCGCACTCTGCGTGCTCTGGGGCACACAGGCGGCACTCATCGGCGTCTTGCTCCACGCGGGCATAATGGCCAGTGGAGATAAAACGGCAGTCGAGCTTATCAGCCGTCTGCATCAGCAGCTGGAACTTCAGCAGTTCGTCCGTGGCAGTGTCCGCTGCTTCAATCACGTGCAGGGTTACATCCAGCGCCTTGGCGGCGTTCTGCGCGGTCTCCACGGCATCGTCGGCCATCCCGGCAAAATGCACCAGTGCGGCCTGTACGGCAAAGCCCTGCTCCTGCAAAATGCGCACAGTAACGGTAGCGTCCATGCCGCCGTTCAGCCCAACTAGAACCTTATCCTGCTTTTCAAATGTATTAAAACCCAGTGCTCCGTCCATAATATCCTCCTGTATCAGCGGTGCGCAGTGCGTCAGGCCTGCTTTCCGCCGTATTTTTTGCTTTGCTCCACGGCCAAGCGGTCGCAACGCTCGTTTTCGGGGTGGCCTGCGTGGCCTTTCAGCCAGTGGTAGTGGATCACATGCTTCTCGCTTTCTTCCAGCAGCGGTGCCCAAAGGTCGGGGTTCAAGGCGGGGGATTTGTCTGCCTTTTTCCAGCCGCGCTTGCGCCAGCCCTTGGCCCAGCCCTTTTCCAGCCCGTTGATCACATACTGGCTGTCGCTGTACAGGTCAATGTCACAGGGCTCTTTCAGCTGGCGCAGGGCTTCCAGCAGGCCGGTCAGCTCCATGCGGTTGTTGGTGGTTCCGGCCTCGCCGCCGGAAATCTCTTTCTCATACACCTTTTCTCCGGTACGGAAGCGCAGGATCGCGCCCCAACCGCCGGGGCCGGGGTTGCCGCTGCAGGCACCGTCGGTATAAATTTCGATGTGTTTCATGTTACCCTCGTTTTGCTGCGGCAATACTGGAATCAGGGCGTGCCGGAAAATGGCATCCTTTTCTTTGCTTTTCGCTGTACCTTATCGGCCAGCCGCAATGCCCGGAACCCTGCCGCTTTACTATAAAAATAATTATACGCGATTTTGCCCAGCCCTGCAAGCTTTTGTGTAATTTGTCCATAAATGTGTCCGGCATACTATTTGACAATGCCCCCGCCGCGCCTTATAATAGATTTAATTGCAATGTCGTAGTTTGATTCAGGACCCGGTTGCAGCCTTTCGGCTGAACTCTTCGCGTCCAACCGTGATTCAGTAAATCGGCACAGTGCCGTACAAATTTTACATGCGACAAAACATCACGTCCGGGGTACGGTGCTTACCGTGTGTGTAACCACCAACCCTGGCCGAATACAATATGGAGGTTATGCAATGGAAGATCACAACAACGAAAAACGCCCCCGCCAGCAGGGCCGCAGCAATTACACCCGCCGTGCCCCGCGCGCAAATAATAATAACCAGAACCGCAAACCCGGTGCGCCTGCCCCCGCGGCCAGCGCCCCGCAGGCAGCGGAGGAAAAACCACAGCCCCAGCACCGCAAGCCGCAGCGCCGCCGTGCCCCGCAGCCCCAGCAGGCTGCAGTGAGCAATGCGGTGAATGCAGCAGCTCCGGCCCCGGTGCAGCGCCCCCGCAGCCCGCAGCGCCGCAGCTATAAGCAGCATTATTATGATGCTTCCACCCCGGCTGTTCCCATGCACATCTGCCCGCTGGGCGGCCTGGGCGAAGTTGGCAAAAACATCACCCTGTATGAATGCCAGGGCGATATGATCCTGGTGGACTGCGGCCTGGTGTTCCCGGATTCCGATATGTTCGGCGTGGACCTTGTCATTCCGGATTTCACCTATGTATTGGAAAATAAGGACCGCATCAAGGGCCTGTTCATTACCCATGGCCACGAAGACCATATCGGCAGCCTGCCGTATCTGCTCAAAAAGTTCAACGTGCCCATTTACACTGCACGTTTGACCATTGGCCTGATCAAAAACAAGCTGGAGGAGCACGGTCTTGCCTCCAGCGCAGAGTTCCATGAGATCCGTCCCCGCCAGAAAGTGCGCCTTGGCTGCTTTACGGTGGAGCCCATCCATGTCAACCACTCCATCCCGGATTCTCTGGCGTTTGCCATTGACTGCCCGGCAGGCATCGTGCTGCATACCGGCGACTTCAAGATCGACTACACGCCGCTTTCCGGCGATGCCGTTACCGACCTTTCCACCATTGCGGAGTATGGCCGCCGCGGCGTGCTGGCTTTGCTGGCGGATTCTACCAACGCGGAGCGCCCCGGCTTTACGGCAACCGAGCAGACTGTGGCCGAAGGGGTGCGCAGCCTGTTTGCCCGCGCCAAAAACCGCCGCATTATCGTGGCAACCTTTGCTTCCAACATCTACCGCATCCAGCAGATCATTGACCTGGCCATTGAGTATGGCCGCAAGGTGGCCGTCAATGGCCGCAGCATGGTTTCCAACACCGAAATGGCGCGGGAGCTGGGGTATCTGCATGCGCCGGATAATGTGCTGATCGATATCGAGGAGATCAACAAATACCCGCCGGAAAAGGTTGTCCTTATCACCACCGGCAGCCAGGGCGAACCGCTGTCCGCTCTGTCCCGTATGGCGCAGGCCAGCCACCGTACCGTCAAGGTCGGCCCCACTGACTTTATCATTATCTCGGCCCGCCCCATCCCCGGCAACGAAAAGACCGTGACCAAGGTGGTCAACGGCCTTCTGGCCCTGGGCGCAGAGGTCATTTACGAAAACATGTACGATACCCATGTTTCCGGCCACGCCTGCCAGGAAGAGCAGAAGCTGATGCTGACCCTTGCCCACCCGCAGTATTTCCTGCCGGTTCACGGCGAGTTCAAGCAGCTCAAGCGCCACGCCGAAACGGCGGAGCACCTGGGCTATATCCCCAAGCAGAATATTTATATTGCTGAAAATGGCCAGAACATCCGCCTTTCCCGCGATGGCATGGCAGTGGAGGGCACTGTGCCCGCCGGTGCCGTGATGGTGGATGGCTATGGCGTGGGCGATGTGGGCAATGTGGTCCTGCGTGACCGCCACCACCTGTCGGAGGACGGTATCATCATCGTTACCGCAGCCGTGGATGGCAGCACCGGCCAGCTGCTTTCCGGCCCGGACCTGGTTTCCCGCGGCTTTGTCTATGTGCGGGAAAGCGAGGAGCTGATGGACGGTGCCCGCGTGCAGGTTGAAATGGCCCTTGACCGCAGTATGGCGGATAACATGCACGACTGGGCCAGCGTGAAATCCCGCGTGCGGGAGGCGCTTTCCAGCTATATCTACCGCAAAACCAAGCGCAGCCCCATGATTCTGCCCATTCTGATGGAAGTTTGATCCAAACCATATCTGACCGTGACCGCCTGCCCCACATTGCAGGCACCGAGGAACGATGATGAAAAACAAGCTGAGACGTGATATCTTTGTCATTATCTTTTTGCTGCTCGTTGCGTGCATCGCTCTGGCTGTGCCGCTGGCGTTCAGCAACCCGCGCTGGCTGCTGGCACCGGCGCTGCTTGTAGTGTTTGCGTTGGTGGTGGCGGTGCTTGGCATCCGCCGGCTGCGGCGCTTTGTGGCCGATATGCTGTGCGGAACCAACTTTGAGGGCAGCAAGACCCAGTATTCGCTGGCGGATTTTTCCATCCCCACTGCCCTGATTACCGAAGGCTCCGTGGTGTGGTATAACCCGGCCTTCCGGGAGCAGATCCTGGCGGGGCAGGATGCCCTGCTGGCTGCACCGGATCGCCTGATGACCGGCATTGACCTTTCCGTCTGTGCCCGCGCCCACGGCCAGGACCTGACCATTGACGAAAACCGCTACACGGCCTATGCCACAACCAGCCGCAGCAGCAAAACGGGCACATTGCTGTTTTTGGTCAACGATACGTTCTACAAAAACACGCTGGATGAATACACTGCCAGCCGCCCGGCTTGCCTGATCATTGGGGTGGACAGCTATGACGAGCTGTTCAACGATATGAAGGACTCCGAGCAGGCGCACGAGCTGGAGGCCATCAACACCCTGCTGGAAGAATACATCGGCCGCACGACCGGTTTCCTGCGCAAGGTGTCCAACAGCCGCTATATTGCGGTGGTGGAAGAGCGGGATATCCGCTGGATGATGGAAGAACGCTTTGATATTCTGGATAAAGTGCGTGCGTTGCACCCCGGCGGAATGCTCACCCTTTCCATCGGCGTAGGCCATGGCGGCGCTACTATGCAGGAATGCCAGGAGATGGCCCGCGAAAGCATTGATATTGCCTTGGGCCGCGGCGGCGACCAGGCTGCCGTGAAAACAGTCGATGGCTTTGAGTTCTTCGGCGGCATTTCCCATGGTGTCGAAAAGCGTAGCCATGTGCGCAGCCGCATCATTGCCAACGCCCTGGCAGACCAGATCCGCCAGAGCGACAGCGTCATCATCATGGGCCACCGCCAGAGCGATTTGGATGCCATCGGCTCCGCCATCGGTTTGCTGCGCATGTGCAAAATGTGCGATGTGCCTTCGGTCATCGCAGTGCGCAGCAAGGCAACGCTGGCGGGCCAGCTGCTGGATGTGTTCAACAAGGCGGGGGAGGACCACAACTTTATTGAGCCGGAAGAAACCTATAAGCTCATTACCCCCAAAACCCTGCTGATTGTAACCGATACATACCAAAAGCGCCTGCTGGAAGACCAAAAGATTTACGAAAAATGCAGCCGCGTGGTTGTTATCGACCATCACCGCATGGCGGTAGGGCATATTGATAACCCGATCCTTTTGTATCATGAACCCTTTGCTTCCAGCGCCAGCGAGCTGGTGTGTGAACTGTTGCAATTCATGCCCGCCCAAAACAACATCACTCAGTTGGAAGCCCAGGCGCTGCTGTCTGGCATCATGCTGGATACCCGCAGTTTTGCGTTGCATGTCGGCGTGCGTACCTTTGAGGCTGCCGCCTGGCTGCGCAGCCGCGGGGCCGAAACCGCCGCGACCAAGCGCCTGTTCAATATTTCCAAAGAAGAATACGAAGCCCGCGCCGCTATTGTGGAGGGCGCTTACCTCTACAAAGGCTGCGCTATCGCCACTTCGGATGAGCTTGACCCCGCCATGAGTGTGGTTCTGCCCATGGCAGCCAATGACCTGCTGACCATCAACGGCGTGGATGCCAGCTTTGTGGCAATCGCCAAAAACGGCGGTGTCAACATCTCCGCCCGCAGCATGGGTGCGCTGAACGTACAGGTCATTCTGGAGCCCTTGGGCGGCGGCGGCCACCTGACGATGGCCGGTGCCCAGCTGCGTGATTGTACCGTAAAGGAAGCCGAAGCCCGCATCCGCGCGCAGATCGACGAATACCGCGCCAACCAGGAATGCCAGGAAGAACTGGTGGGTGCAGTTTAACAAATTAAATTATCAGCGAATCCCTGCCAATGGCAGAAAATTATATCAATTACTACATAGAGAGGGGAACCACCACGATGAAAGTTATTCTCAAACAGGATGTCAAGAGCATTGGTAAAAAGGATGAAATCCATGAAGTGTCGGACGGTTACGCCCGCAACTTCCTGTTCCCGCGCGGTCTGGCTGCAGTGGCCGATGCTGACGCTGTGAACACTGCCCGCACCAAGAGCGAAGCCAAAGCCCACCATGAAGCCGAAGCTAAGGCTGCTGCTGAAGAACTGGCTGCCAAGATCAAGGGCCAGATCGTTTCTGTCAAGGTCAAGGGGGGCGCTTCCGGCAAGCTGCACGGCAAAGTGACCGCAAAGGAAGTTGCCGAACAGTTGTACAAGCTGACCGGCACCGAAATCGACAAGAAAAAAATCGAAATGCCCGCCAGCATCAAGGAGTTTGGCAGTTATGATGCCAAAGTCCGCCTGCATGTGGGTGTTGTGGCCGCGTTCAAGGTCAAGGTCGAGGAGGCTCCGCTGTAATTGGCAGGGGGTCTTGTAATTACATTCCAACAAAAACGGCAGGGAGGTGCCTGAATGGCAAACAATGAATTAAGCTTGTCCAGCCTGGGCATTCAGCTGCCGTATAACATGCAGGCGGAACAAAGCGTGCTTGGCGCAGCGCTGATGGATGAAACCATCCTGAACCGCCTGATCACCGAGATGGACCCCGATATGTTCTATTCGGAGCAGAACCGGGCCGTCTATGAGGAAATGCGCCGCCTGTTCAGCGAAAGCGAAGCGGTGGACGTTATCACTCTGGTGGACTCTCTGGCTCAGAACGGTGTGTTCAAGGGCGCAGATGATGCCAAAGTGTACATTACCCGCATTGCGGAAACCGTCCCGGCAATTTCCAACGTCGATTCTTACATCAAGATCGTCAAGGAAAAATATCAAACCCGCCGTCTGATCGAAGCAGCCCGCGATATCCTGCAGCAGTCCAGCGAGGAATCTGATTCTGACCTGCTGCTGGAAAGCGCCGAGCAAAAGCTGTACGATATCCGCAACGGCCAGGACCGCTCCGGCGTTAAAACCATTCAGGAGTCTATCCTGGAAGTTATTGATACCATGCAAAAGCTGTCCGGTGCGGACCGCGATAAATTTGCCGGTATCCCCACAGGCTTCAACTATCTGGATAATATCCTGACCGGCCTTGGCCGTTCGGACCTGATTATTCTGGCGGCCCGCCCCGGTATGGGCAAAACCAGTTTTGCGCTGAACATTGCTACCAATGTGGCCCGCCTGCAAAAGATACCGACCGTCATTTTCAGCTTGGAAATGACCTGCGAACAGCTGACCGACCGCATCCTTTCCAGCACCGCAGGCATTGACAGCCAGGCATTCCGCACCGGCCGCCTGAACAACTCCGACTGGAACGACTTTGCCAATGCAACGTCACTGTTGTATAACGTTCCCATTTACATGGATGATTCCTCCGGTATTTCGGTGCCGGAAATCAAGGCAAAAATCCGCCAGATCAACCAGGACCCCAAACGGGATAAGATCGGTCTGGTCATCATCGACTATTTGCAGTTGATGCAGTCCGCCAAGCGCACCGAAAGCCGCGTGCAGGAAATCAGCGATATCACCCGGAACCTGAAAATTATGGCCAAGGAACTGAACGTTCCTGTCATTGCGCTGTCCCAGCTTTCCCGTGCTGCCGAAAAAACAGCGGGTCGCTCGGACCACCGCCCCCAGCTTTCAGACCTGCGTGATTCCGGCTCTATCGAACAGGATGCGGACGTGGTGCTCTTCCTGTACCGCGCTGCCTATTACAATTCCCAGAACGGCGAAACCGAACAGGCGAACGAAAACGAAGCCGAATGTATTGTGGCCAAAAACCGCCATGGCGAAACCAGTGTGGTCCGCCTTGGCTGGGATGGCGCCCATACCCGGTTCAGCAATCTGGACGAGATCCATGAACAGTACTGACGCAGACAATTCATTGCAAAACCCAGTAAACACGATGGAACAAACCTTGCTGGCCTATTGCCGCCGGCAGGGTTTGTTTCGGTTGGGGGACCGTGTCATCGTTGCCTGCTCCGGCGGGGCGGATTCGATGGCGCTGCTCTGTTTTCTGCTGCGCTGCAAAGCGGAACTTGGCATCACCGTCATGGCGGCCCATGTGGACCACGGAATCCGGGGCGAAGCTGCCCATGCGGATGCCCGCTTTGTGGCGGAGTTCTGCCGCACGCATCATGTGCCGTTCTTTTTGTACGATGCCGCTGCCAGCGGGGTGCAGATTCCCCCAAACCCTAGCGAGAACTGGGCGCGCAGCCTGCGCTATACCTGGTTTGATGCGCTGGCCGCACAGCAGCATGCCTGCATTGCCACAGCGCATACGTTATCTGACCAGGCGGAAACAGTGCTGTTCCGCATGGCGCGCGGTACCGGCCTGCACGGCATGGCGGGTATTCCGGCGGTACGGGGCGTGTACCGCCGCCCATTTTTGTGCCTGACAAGGAGCGATACCACGGCATACTGCGCCGCCCTTGGGCAACACTATGTTCAGGACGAAAGCAATTTCAGCGATGCCTATGCCCGCAACCGTATCCGCCATTATGCTGTTCCGGCGCTGCAAACCATCAATCCGGCGGCAGAGCGGGCTGTGGGGCGGCTGTGCAACCAGCTGCAGGAGCTGAACATCTGGCTGGAAAACCTGGCCGAAAAACTGCTGGCGCAGGCTGCCTGCGGGGGCGGGTACAGCATCCCGATTCTTGCCGCGGCGGATGCCCCGGTGCTGGCTGCTGCCCTGCGCATGCTGGCAGCCCGCGCGCGTGACCCTGAAGAAAAATATGTGCAGGCTCTTGCGGCCATTGTTCGGCAGGGCAGCGGTGCGGTACAGCTGACGCCGGATGCCTGCTGGACCGCGGCAAACGGCATTTTGTACTGCCGCTCAGTGCTAAAAATGCAGCCGGAAGCCATTCCCGCGCCGCACCAGCTGCTAAAAACCGGCGTTTACTGCCTGCCAGGGGGCTATGAGCTGGAGATTCAACAACTAAATTATGAAGTTTTTTTGAAAAATCCATCATTTTTGAAAAAAGACTACACCTATTGTGCAGATTATGCTAAAATAAATAAGAATATTTTTGTGAGGACCCGCCAACCCGGCGATACGTTCCGCCCGGCGGGACGTCACGTTGGCAAAACGCTCAAAAAATATCTGAATGAGGCAAAAGTTCCTGTGGCTGAACGGACGCTGATGCCGCTGTTGGCCTGCGGTAGCCAGGTGCTTTGGCTGTGGGGGGCAGGCTTTGCGGATGGTTTGTCCCCGGATGATGGGACAAAGCAGATCCTGTTGATTCGGCAAAGCCGCCAGCCTGCGGCCCCGGAGCAGGAGCAAGATCATAATATTGGAGGAACAGATCATGCATGATATGAACAATGATATCGCCAAGGTTTTGATTTCGGAAGAGCAGCTGCAGGCCAAGGTGGCTGAATTGGGGGCACAGATCAGCCGCGATTACGAGGGCAAAGATTTGTTGCTGGTGTCTATCCTGAAAGGCTCCGTGGTGTTCATGGCCGATTTGATGCGCGCCATCGCGGAACCCTGCAGCATTGACTTTATGGTGGTTTCCAGCTATGGCGGTGCCAACACCACTTCTACGGGTCTTGTCAAGATCGTCAAGGACCTGGATCAGGATCTTTCCGGCAAGGATGTTCTGATCGTGGAGGATATTCTGGATACTGGCGTCACGTTGTCTCACTTGGTGCCCATGCTGAAATTGCGCCGCCCCAACAGCGTGCGCCTGTGCACCATCCTCAGCAAGCCCAGCCGCCGCAAGGTGGATATTGAGCCGGATTACTGCGGTTTTGAAGTGCCCGATGAATTTGTTGTGGGCTATGGCCTTGACTATGACGAAAAGTACCGCAACCTGCCGTATGTCGGCGTGTTAAAACCGGAAGTATATTCCAAATAAAATTCTGTCTTGGCAGAATAACCAATCGCCCGCCGTTTTGGCGGATTTTGACAGGGAGTTGATTTTTTGCAGCACAAACCGCGTTTCAGCGGCATTATCATTGCCGCTGTCCTGATGGTGGCAGCACTCGTGATGATCTCCAGCTATTCCAGCCTGTTTGCCTCAAGCAAGAGCACCATGATGTTGTCCGAAGCCATGGGGTACTTTGAATCCAATCAGGTCACCTACTTTAACCTGGACCTGAACACCGGCGTTATCGAGATGAGCGTGAAAGAAGGTGAACATCCGCTGCCGGAATCCGGCACGTCCAGCGAAACATCCAACGGCCTGCTTGCAGAAATTTACGGCGATGGCACCGATGCTTACGCCCCCAAGAACGGCGGGGCAGCGGTCATTACCTACAAGCTGCCATATCCTTCTTATTTCCTGCAATTCTACCTCAAGGATTATATCGACCAGTATAATGCAGCCAACCCGGATGCGCCCATGCAGTACGATATGGTCGCCGTTAAGACCAACGTGCCCTGGTTTGAGATCATCCTGTACGCCTTTATGATCGGCAGCGTGGTGCTGCTCTTCATGTCCATGTACCGCGGCGGTGCCGGTGGCGGCGGCCTGATGAATGTTGGCCGTGCCAAGGTCAAGGACCAGCAGGAAGGCCAGCGCAAGGCAACCTTTGCCGATGTTGCCGGTGCGGATGAAGAAAAGGCTGAACTCCAGGAAGTGGTTCAGTTCCTGAAAGCACCGGAAAAGTTCAACTCCCTGGGGGCGCGCATTCCCCACGGCGTTCTGCTTGTCGGCCCTCCGGGCACCGGCAAAACGCTGCTGGCCCGTGCCTGTGCAGGCGAGGCCGGCGTTCCGTTCTATGCCATCTCCGGTTCCGACTTTGTGGAAATGTATGTCGGCGTCGGCGCATCCCGTGTGCGCGATTTGTTTGAAAAAGCCAAAAAGACAATGCCCTCCATCATCTTTATTGATGAGATTGATGCCGTGGGCCGTCAGCGTGGTGCCGGCCTTGGCGGCGGGCATGACGAGCGCGAGCAGACTCTGAACCAGCTGCTGGTTGAGATGGACGGCTTTGACGCCAACGACGGCGTTATCGTGATGGCTGCCACCAACCGCGCCGATATTCTGGATAAGGCTCTGCTGCGTCCCGGCCGTTTTGACCGTCAGGTTTATGTTGGTCTGCCGGATGTGAAGGGCCGCGAGGAGATTCTGCGCGTTCACACCAAGAACAAGCCCCTTGGCCCCGATGTCAGCCTGAAAACCATCGCCAAGTCCACCGCGGGCTTCTCTGGTGCCGACCTGGAAAACCTTGTCAACGAAGCCGCCCTGCTGGCTGCGCGCAAGGGCAAAAAGGCCATCACCGAACCCGAAATCGAGGAAGCTTCCATCAAGGTTGTGGCTGGCCCCGAAAAGAAGAGCCGCGTTGTGACCGATGCCGAAAAGCGCCTGACCTCTTACCACGAGGCCGGCCATGCCATTACCGGCTATTTCTGCAAAACGCATGATCCCGTGCACCAGATCAGCATTATCCCGCGTGGTTCGGCAGGCGGCTTTACCATGTATCTGCCGGAAAAAGACCCCAGCTATGTGACCAAGACCGCCATGAACGAGAACATTGTCTGCCTGTTGGGCGGCCGTGTGGCGGAGCAGCTGGTGCTGGATGATATCTCCACCGGTGCTTCCAACGACCTGCAGCGTGCCACGGATACCGCCCGCGCCATGGTGACCCGCTATGGCTTCTCGGAGCGCATGGGCCCGGTGGTTTATGGCACCGACCCTGGCGAAACCTTCCTTGGCCGAGACTTTGGCCAGGGCAAGGGCTATTCCGAAAATACGGCGTCCGAAATTGATAATGAGATCCGTGATATCATGGATGAATCTTACGAGACGGCCCGCCGCATTTTGACCGAGCACATGACTGAGCTGCACCGTGTGGCCGGTGTGCTGATGGAACGCGAAAAGATCAGCGGCGAAGAGTTTGACGCCCTGATGAAAGGCGAAAACCTGGCACCCTTTGGGCTGGATACCCCCGCGCCTGCCGCAGCCCCTGCATCGGCAGAGCAGCCCGCCGCGCCGGAACAGCCCTCCGAACCGTCTGATGAAAATTGAGGCAAGGTGAAACACAATGGATCAAAATTTTTCCCTGATGGCGCAATCCCGTGCCAATTATTACACTGCCGGCAGCCCGGTCCAGTTTGTCCGTGTTGAGCTGCTGAAAGGGGATGTCACGGGTGAAGTTGCGGTCTGCCTGACCTTTAAGAATGTTGGCACAGAACCGCTGACCGGCTTTATCATCCACTTCAAGTGCAAAGATGCTTCTGGTCAGATCCTGTGCGAGGATGATTTCTATTATGAGCAGCTCAATGTGCAGCCCGGCGAACTGTTTGGTGCCGATGACGCTGTGTTTGTCAGCGATACGCCGGTTTCCAGCGTGGAAATTGAGCAGGACCGTGCTTTCCTGAACGGCCGCGGCGTGGATCTGCGTAATTATAAGCGTGTCCGCCTGCAGGCCCCCCGTGTGCTGCCTGGCTCTATTGCCCGCACACTTCAGACCCGCACCAACAATAAGATGCTGACCTGCGTCCCGCAGGATACCGAAAACGGCTGGTTCTGCGCCTGCGGCGCGTTCCACCCCAACGAGGAAGCTGTTTCCGTCTGCAGCGAGTGCGGCGGCGACCGCGCTTACATCAAGGCAACCCTGACCCGCATCCTGGAGGAAGCCCGGCAGGCCGCCGAACAGCAGCAGCGCGAAATCAACGCCGTGGCCAATGGCGTTGAC
>PPYE01644108.1_pt1 | contig 12333 bp, 10 predicted proteins | sample 1559881 | NCBI WGS metagenome assembly PPYE01 (sample SAMN08240022, study PRJNA423297) | Human gut metagenome, whole genome shotgun sequencing project.
CAATTGATTATATTGACCACCAAAGTCAACAACAATAACAAATTCCTTGTTTTCCATGCCTTCCTCCATATGCATCTATTTGTGAAAGTATATTCACTATTTTTTAATACCCTTACATTTCTGTACTGACGGTGCGTTTTCTCGAGCAAAACGCTAAATTTCATTACATTTCATTATACCATACGAAGTATATGGACTCCATATATTCCGTATGAAATTTATGATTAATATTTTAATGTTCGGATTTTAGTTTTACTCTATACAAAACTCAATACAATGAAATGCCCTGTAAGAGACTCTAACCTTTCAAGAGACTATTCTTTATCAGTCTCACGTTTAGACATCTTTACAGCTCCTACAGGACAGATGGAGTAACAATCGCCACATCCGATACAACCTTTACCTATGTTAAACCGAGTATCCCCTTGGGTAATGCATTGAACAGGACAATCTACCGCACACGCACCACACTTAACACAAGTATCATCTATATTAAACTTTAGATTTCCCATTCTACATCACCTCCTATGGGTTTAATAAAACTAACTTAGCATTCGCTCTAACATCAGCTAAAGCAATGTATTACCCGTAATACATTTTCGAGCAATACCTCACTATAAAACCGACTGGAATACAAACCGACAAACAAATATATATAGTTTTTTCAGATACTACCAGTTAAAAGTATTTATTTTTAACTGGTAGTATCTCAGATTTACACATATCTAGCACAATCCAGATCAGAAAGATTTACTTTTAACTGGTAGTATCTCTAATTTGAGATATGATTACTGTTTTTTTAGTAATTCATTGTTATACGCAATGGCGGAATAGATTGCTTTAGCCACGCCATGATGGTTATTATCTGTCGTTTCGTATCGTGCCGCTTCTTTAATATTTGGCTTTCCATTGCCCATAGCTACGCTAGCACCTGCAAAACGCAGCATGGATAGGTCGTTTTCACTATCCCCCAAGGTCATGACTTCATCGGGACTAAATTTCCAGTGATTTGCCAGTGCTTCTACAGCGGTCCCCTTTGTGGTATGTGGTAGTACGAATTCGAGATTACCTTCACTAGAGAGCAGTACATCATAAAAGCGTTCACGACCTGTACCATCATGAGACATACCTTGATATTCATCACGCAAATCTTGTAAGATTCTTTGGCGCATAGGCTCATCGCCGTAAAAGATTTGCATCTTCTCAGGGCCTTCGTCTAAGGCTTCCATATGAGCTAGTAAATCAGGCACCATAGTTCGTGTTGCCAAGATAAATGGACGGATATTAGGTCTAAAGAAGAAATTAGACTGTTCTACTTCACATTCAGATAAGTTATCATTTGCTGCTTTATCACCTTCAGCTAAGGCATAGTGATCATGAGTTTCACCAGGTAGATGTTCCTCAGGTACACCAAGTTGAGGATGATTCATTAAGCTAGGTAGATGATTATCCATGAGTCCAACCGAACCTTTTGTATTAGGCGATTTACGCTCACTAGCACATGCGCTTAATCGTTCAGGCGTAATGCATCTGGACGGTGGATACATACCAAAGATTTTATCTTTCACATAAGCCTCTACATAAACACCATATGTTAAAAGTTTGCGCAACAAATAGAGTGCTTGTTCTTTATCAAAGGTTACATGGAACAAACTACGATTTTCTTCCTTGTCCATTACATAGGCCCCATTGGTACACATGAAATAGCGTAAACATGGTAGTTTCTCGATAACATCATTCATCTCATTCCAAGCGCGACCAGAAGCGATGGCTACGCGAATGCCACTTTCACGAGCGGCACGAATAGCCTCAATAGCCTCATCAGGAATTGCTTTTGCATCGTTAACTAATGTGCCATCAACATCAGAGGCTATGAATTTAATAGGCTGGTCACCCTTGAGACCTATGTAGTTTTTAATTTGTAATGTTTCCGTTGAGGACATGAAGCCTCCTTTAATACAGTAGTATATTAATAGATAAAGAATTAAATAGATACACAGTTCTCTAGACACACAGGTCTCTAGATACACAGTTATCTACATAAATAGTTGTATATATAAATAATTAAACAGATAGAAATGTATTTCTACTCAGCAAGATATTTTAGTAGGATATTAAAGTTTATAAGGTGTAAAATATAGACTAAAAGAACAGTATAAACTAAAAGAACAGTGAGATTGAAATCAAAATATAGATTGGAAGCGAGATAATATGCGTATAATAATCGATCGAGATGCTGTTTGTGCAGCTGATGATGTTAGTTGGCATCGCGAAGAATTTACCGTACCAGATGATATGTCCATAGCCGGTTTATTTGAATTTCTTGAGCTTAAGTACATTCCGGTCATCGCTGGAAACAACGTGGTATGGGCGCTCTACCACCACGATATTGAGGTAGGAACCTATTTCACCAAGATTCAAAGTTTTATCAATGCCAACTTGCCATTATCATCTATTATCAGTAATTTTGAAAGAGGCAATGAATTCTATCTAAGATATTACAGCTCGCCCCATCGATATAGAAAACACTGTATTAGCATTAACCCCTTATCTAAATGCTAGTTGGTGGGATTGCATACAAATAAAATTATTTAGATTCATTAAATTCAGCTACTTAGATGCATTAAATTCAACTACTTAGATGCATTAAATTCAGCCACAATCTCTTCTAATACTGCTGGGTTTTCTACCAAACTTAATAATGTACGACCAATAATATTGGCTCCATCAAGGATTGTTTGTTCAATGGTTGGTTCTAGCATAGCGGCTGCAAATTCTTTAGAGTGGCATACTTTATCGTCCCCAGCAAGTCGTAATTTAGGGTGGAATGCAGCACATTGATAGCTGACGTTACCGATGTCTGAGCTGCCCCCAATATCTGCTGGGCCTGGCTTAAATTCAATGCCCATATCAGTCATTACGTCTTCAATAAGTAATGTGCCACGGTGATTTTGGTTCATATCATCATAGGGATTGCCGTAAAATTCTATATCAACTGTTGTTCCAGTACAAAGGGCGGCCCCTTCAAAAATTTTCTTAATCTGTTCAGATAAGCCATTCAAATAGTCCCGTTCTGTATGACGTACGGTTACTTCTAACTCGCCAAACTCAGGGATAACATTAGATGCAGTACCACCGGCAAGGATCCATGTGCCGATGCGCGTTTCAGGTCGCACTTGTTGGCGCATCATATCCATCGCGTGAATAGCAAGTTGTACGCCGTTTACCGCATTAATGCCGTTCCAAGGCTCCCCTGCTGCATGGGCTGGTTTACCATGATAGCGTGCACGGAAACAGTCTAGTGCCAAGAATTGTGAATTAGGCCGTGTTTCTTCACCATCGAGGTGAACCATGATAGCTAAATCATAGTCTTTAAACACGCCTGCATTACACATATCCACCTTACAACCTGTAGCTTCTTCATCTGGTGTACCGATAATATCAATGTCCATATTGAAAGCAACGCCGTCTTGTTGCATTTTGCGGAGCGTTAATGCGGCGAGTACACTCATGGAACCACTGGCAGAGTGACCACATGCATGACCTACTTCAGGCAACGCATCATATTCACAGAGGATTGCTAAACGGCCTTTAGGGTTATCTACTTTTACAGGAGATGCCTTAAACGCAGTTGGCAGATCACAAAATTCATAAGTTACATCCATACCATATTTTTCGAGAACAGCACCAATCGTTTTTACGGTCTCAAATTCATGACTAGAAAGCTCAGGATTTTTAGCTAATGTATAGTTAATAGCAAACGCATCAGGTGCGAAGCTTTTACAAAGATCTGAAAAGGTATTAGTAAGGGACATAGTGCCTCCATGTATATATCCAAATTATTGTAAAGAATTTTAGTACTCTACAATAAAGAATTGAAAACTCATTTACTCTTAATTATACAATGTTATTGCCTATTATTGTAAAATTCCGTACAATATAAACAGAATTTGATAAATCATGTATATGGATGTTTGAGGAGGTTTCTATGTTTAAGTTCAAAAAGTTGACAGCCATCGCCCTCGTAGCGGTAGCAGCAATGGGTTTATTGGCTGGTTGTGGCAATGACAAACCAAAAATGACACAACAAGAAGGTGTATTGCGTGTAGGTTCTGAAACTACATTCCCACCATTCGAATTCACTGAAGGCGACAAATACGTTGGTTTCGACGTTGATTTGTCCGAAGCAATTGCTAAGAAAATCGGTTTAAAAATGGAATTCAAATCCATGGGCTTCGATGCTTTGATTCCAGCAGTTCAATCTGGCGACATCGACATGATCGCAGCAGGTATCAATGCTACACCTGAACGTGAAAAAGTATTGGACTTCTCCGATGTATACTTTGACCAAGGCGGTTTCATCACAGTTGTTCGTAAAGACAACACAACAATCCATAACATGGATGAATTAGCAGGTCATACTGTAGGTGCTCAAATCGGTACTATCCCTGTTGAAATGGCTCAAAAAATCCCTAATACAACAGTAAAACAAATTGATTCCAATGCTAATATCTTCATGGAATTGAAAGCTGGTACAATCGACGGTGCTATCATCGATAACGCAGTGGCTATGTACTACCTTAAACAAGGTGCTGACAAAGACCTTAAACTCGTAGGCGAACCTACTAAAGCTGAAGGTACAGTTCTTGGCATGAAAAAAGGCAACAAAGCTTTACAAGAAGCTGTTAATAAAGCTCTTAAAGAACTTAAAGAAGACGGCACTTACCAAAAAATCTACGACAAATGGTTCGGCGATTACAACAAAAAATAATATCTATCTCTATGAACTAGGATAAATATGACCCCTCTGAAAGACTTCAGAGGGGTTTTTTCCTCTTTTGCGGTCTCTTACGTTCGTTATATAATAAATATGTATTCTATAGTAAATGTAATTAATATAAAGGAGGCCTTATGGCACAGTACTTTACGGAACGCCTAGAAAAGGTCTTCCACATGATTTTCACATCATATAATCAAGAGATGGCTCAAGAAGGCTTACGCCAATTAGAGCTCATCGTAAACAATCAGCAAAGCCCTGAGCAAACGAAGCATCAAGCCTTGCGCAACGATATGACTACCTCTCTGGAAAACGAAATTGACACTAAAGAGGACGCATTAAAAATAGCAAACAATCCAGAGTCTCGAGAGATAGCTGATGCATATGCTTTATTGGCTCGTATCTATGCAGGTCCACGCTTTACGTGGGAGGAATCTAATTTCCCTGAAAACAACATGCGTACCTATCAATGCTTGCACGATAGCATTCGCCGCTGTAGTCCTATCGGTACCTTACAAGCATTGCGTATCAATGGAACCATTACACCTACGGTTGAAAAGGATATGTTAATATCCTTTAATGATGCATTTCGTATCGTTTACGACTACGCTGAACAAGGCGATGCCTTTTGCCAATACATTATAGGTAATGTCTTTTTCTGGCGCGATGATGATCGCATTAGCCTAGCTCGGGAGATGATTACACCACCCCGCCTAAGCTGGGCAAAACGGATTCAACAAAGCTTACAAAAAGGTTCTATACAAGAACGCCTTATAGCCTTACAAGGTACTATTTCCAATGAAACATTACAGGAAAATGCTACGAATCTCGCCAAGGAATGGTTTAATAGAGCACTCGATAACGGTCTCGCCATGTTCCAAGGCAATTTACGCAACATTTATATCGATGAAGGCGATTTTGATAACGCCCGCCGCGTGGCTTTAACCGCTGCTGAGCTAGGCAATCCTACGATGATGCTCTACACCGGCCTAGACTGTCATGAACATGGAAAATTTGAGGATGCTTTCACATGGTTCACGAAAGGTGCCTCCTTGGGCCAAGCTGAAAGCACCGCCGAATTAGCGGATTATTACTATCACTTTTATGATACGAAAGAACTACGCCGCCTAATTCCGTATAATCCTGTAAAAGCAATCGGCCTCTACCGTCGCGCAGCTACTAAGCATTTTAGCGACGCCGGCTATGCTGCATTGCAAGCGGCCTTCGGTTATATTTTCCACATAGGCCACCTTCCTCTCGACTGGGGTCTCATTGCAGACTTAACACACATGGCAGCCACTAAAGAACGCTTTATGTTCTCCTTGCCATACATTGGTTACATGCGAATCCATGGATTAGGAGTAACAAAAAATATACGTTTCGGTGTACAATCGTTAACACGTGTACTCGATGAAGAAAAGCGTGCACTAGAAGAGGAAGATCGTGTTCTCTTCTATGATATTACACGAGCTTTAACGCGAGTTGCCTTAGGGTATGCTTATGAAAAAGGCTATGTCACAGGCAAACCTGATTTAGATGCCGCTGTAGCCTATTACGAGGAGTCTCATCAATATATACTATCTCACAAGGCAAACCTTGATGAAGAGCTGAAGGATATCCCTATCGATAATGAAGCAGAAGAGCGCTTAGCAGCCTTCGAAGAAATAGATGGTCATTGGCACTATAAAGAGGGCTTTACAGAGTCTACCTCAACAGTACGTCCTGGTCACACTGAATGGCCTCAAAATGCAGCCCGCTTATCTGTAAACATGGATGACTTCTTATGGGACACCACCTTATATGATTGGCAAACCATCGAGCATGCTTTAGAATCACAAGAAGAAATGAAACTGAGCTTTTACAATCATTTCCTCTCCATACCAGACAAGCTACGAAACATCTTTAAGCTAGATGTAAAGCGTATGCCACGTGATACGTACCAAGTCAGAATACATGGCTATGACCCTACAGAAGGTCAAGAGATGATCTATCGAGCACTATTCAAAAAAGAGAATACTATACATCTGTTAAAAGACCTTTATGATAATCATCAGTTACCTGTATTTAGTGATAACTGGTCCATCGAAACGAACGAGGAAAAACCAACTTGGCATTATGTACTCGATGTAGATCAACAAGCATTCCTACTTGAGGAGTACGACGATGCTAACGCAATGATACAAACCGCATTACAAGGCTTAAAAGACAAAAAGTACGAACAAATTAATGTCCGTACCCATGACTTTATTGGCCCCTCCTATTTTATTTTCAGAGGCAATCACGCAAATCCTTTTAGAGTGCAACTCTATCTGAAAGAATCCATGCGCCACTCCATCGACAAGGATGGTAAACCTCTCGATACACCAGGCAATACCTATTTATTTGAACAACAGTTAGGTAACGAAGTATCCTTAAACTACTGGATTCAAAAAACAATCAACACCTTGGAAATACCTGAGCTAGATAATTGGAAAAAACTCAGTGTGCCTAAGGCATTACAATAAAAATGACCCAGAACATAAAAGGAGCTAGTACATAATGTACTAGCTCCTTTTTTATAACCTATGAACAAGCTAAACTATTATAAATAATCATGAGGGTAGTGTATGCGGAAGCCCCTATAAACCTACATCGACAACGCCATGATCATAAGTTTCTTCTACAGTTTCTTGTACAACCATATCACTGCGATGTACCTTATCAAGCATCTTAGAGCGTGCTGTTGTAATGGCACTTTCACTATGTTTACCACCACGCCAAGCAAACTTAGATGTACCGATTGTATATTTCAAAGTTGCATAAGGACCACTCAAATGATGAGACGCTGTTTTATAACCCGCATCAAGAGTAAGATGTGGTGTAATATGGAATTCTGCCCCCACTTTAAAGCCTTTAATAGCATCGCGTTTAGGTAATTTATAATACCCTACTTTTACAGCCTCTCTACCACGCCAGTTATAATAGTCTGCATAGACACGAGCCCATCTAGCATTTTTAAATGTTCGAGCATAGCCAATATCATAACCTCTAGCTACAGTATTTTCACTTAGAGCCCAGTGATTTTCATAATCAACCCTAGCATAATCATAAAGACTTTGATCAGGATCCATTCCATATGGATACAATCCTGTAGGATCATACCATGTATCAGTTCGCCCATGAAGGCCTATAATTTTCTTTCATTAGATCCTAAATTTTTATAAATATTGGCATGGAATTCATTAAGCCCTACCACATATTCTAAGCCACCACTAACACGTTTATATCCATTTTTAAATGCATGGTCATAGAATGCATTGACACCAACGTAAGCATGCTCACCTTTACTAAGGCGACGATACCCTACACCAACATTAGCATTTACACCTAAGGACTCTTCCTTATCTGTTTGCCCATTATATACCGTAAACGTCCCTGCAGGTCTAGCTGGAACCCAATAATTATTTAATTTATTAGAGGATATCTTTTCTCCACTGCGTCCAATACGACCTTGTACAAAGACAACACTTTTAGCATTTTCATCGTAATGGGTTATAGGTTGTAATGTCTCAATGTATAACTTGTTGAGTTCTGTAGATTTGGATTTATCAGAAGTCCCCACAATAGGATGATTTTCCCAAGACGTAAAATTATGGAAGTGATGGCTACTCGACTCTTCAGAATCTTTCATGCCAACACCGACTACGATATCTGTACGATCCATCCAGCTAGAACGAACTGCTTCATGCTTAGCCCCATTCACTTCTGTTGTAGAATCTGCAATACCTTGGCCATGCCCATTTTGTACATCTGCTGCAAAACCTGTAGCACTAAATGCACATGCTACAGCACCTAAAACCATTGCTTTTATCATTAATGTCTTGCTCATATAAATTACTTTCCTATTATTACATGTCTTATTTAATATCTATAATCTAAACTACAGTGGTATTATAGATGATCAATTGGCGCCAAATAATCGTATTCAATGTCATCAAAGGATTCTACAATCATGTCTTGACGACGTACCTTATCTAGCATTTTAGAGCGAGCTGTAGTAATCGTATCATCACTATGCTTGCCACCCCAGAAGGCAAATTTAGATGTACCTAATGTATATTTAAGAGTACCATATATACTTTTCGACATATTATTAGCATTGTTATACCCAATATCTAAAGATATATGTGGTGTCAATTGTAATTCAGCACCGATTTTAATGCCTTTATAATGGTTAGCATTTCGTGCAGTAAACCACGGCACAGACCAATGACCTGGACGCCCCCAATTATATTCTTGTTTATGGCTAAATCCATTGCCGTTCCAACGATACCCATTTACATAGGCACGAGCCCAACGTGCATTTTTAAAGGACCTTACGATCCCTATTTCGTAGCCATCTAACACGCCACCACCTACATAGGTATTATAATTTTCACTAGGAATGGTATTGTATGGGAATGTATCTGGATAGCCATTAGGATACAACCGTTTAGGATATGGATTACCGCCACCGCCTTTTACGAGTTCCTTATCACCAAGGCCTCTATACACATTGGCATACACTTCGTTGAGTCCATTCACATACTCTACACCACCGCTGATACGATTGTAATTTCCTGTGAAAGCACGATCTACAAAAGCGTTAACACCTACATAAGCATGTTCATGTTTACTAAGAATACGATAACCAACACCTAAGCTACCAACCGTTCCTAACGACTCAGATGTTTTTTCATCTGTATTGATTTCCGTAAAAACATCAAACCCAAATGGTGACATTACAAGGTCTGGAGTGAAATAACCTCTTACCTCTTTAGAGGAGATTTTCTCACCACCACGGCCAATACGACCTTGTACGAACACAACGCTCTTAGAGTTTTCATCATAATGGGTAATAGGTTGTAATGTTTCTATATAGGCTTTAGTGATATTCCCGTAATCTGATTTTGTATTGTAAAAGTTATTATTATAATCACTAGGGAACATCCCCTTGTGTGAATCAGATGAGCCCCCAGTTTGCACACCTATAGCAATATCTGTTCGATCTAACCAATTGGAACGAACCGCTTCATGCTTAGCCCCATTTACTTCTGTAGTAGAATCTGCAATACCTTGTCCATGTCCATTTTGTACATCTGCTGCAAAACCTGTAGCACTAAATGCACATGCTACAGCACCTAAAACCATGGCTCTAAATACTAACTTGCTTATCATATATTACTGTCTCCCCACTAGCCTTTATAAGTGATCATAAGGTACTACCATCCAGAATTCTTCATAGGTATTACCTACTCGCATCGGGCTGCGATCTACTTTATCTAACATTCTAGCCCGTGCATTGGTAATAGTATCATCACTATGCTTACCACCATGCCAAGCAAACTTGGATGTACCTAATGTATATTTAACAAAGCCATAGGCACCACTAGAATTGTTATTGTCTGATGTATACCCTACATCTAGAGAAACATGTGGTGTAAGTTGTAATGTAGTACCAGCTTGCCAGCCGTGGCTTTTACCAACATTAAGAGTTAAGGCAGGACCTTCACCATGTGTTGTGGCGCCTAAGCCATTCCAATGATAAGCACCTACATAAGCACGTGCCCAGCGAGCATTCTTAAAGGTGCGTGCATAGCTTACATCATATCCGGACAATGCTTTTTGAGACTTGTAAACTGTATAACCTGCAGTGCCACCATCTAACAAGAATTCAAAATAACCTTCATATAAAGGTACATTATAAGGTTCAGATTTTGTACTATTTAATCCCTTATAGATATTAGCGCGAACTTCGTTAAAGCCAGATACATATTCCAAGCCACCGCTAATACGGTTATATTTTTTCGAGAAGGAATGATCATAAAACGTATTAACACCTACATAAGCATGTTCATGTTTACTGAGAATCCGATAGCCTAACCCTACATTAGCAACAGTTCCCAATGATTTAGTATTATGATGTTCTTCAGGTCTATACCGTTGTTCGCCTTTTTTAGTAACTGGATTGTATGGATACCAATATCCCCCATTGCCACCAGAGAAATAGCTAGCTTGATCCTCTTGTCCGCCTTTACCGATGCCACCTTGTACGAATAGAACTGATTTAGAGTTTTCATCATAATGGGTTAAGGGTTGTAATGTTTCTACCGAAACTTGAGCCCCTACCTTAGATTGGGTACCGACTATAATATCTGTACGATCCATCCAACTAGAGCGAACCGCTTCATGCTTAGCCCCATTTACTTCTGTAGTAGAATCTGTAATACCTTGGCCATGTCCATTTTGTACATTTGCTGCAAAACCTGTAGCACTAAACGCACATCCTATAGTCCCTAACACCAACGCCTTAATAATTATGTTTCTTCTCATGACTTATATGCTCCCCTCGTTTTGCATAAGAAATAAAACCACACAACACTGCCCGTTCTTCACGTTCATTTCATGGTTAATTCATCTTCATTATAGGTATGCTTGTTTCTATAGTCAATATAACTCCTTATAGTTAAACGACACTTAAAGATTCTCTAAATCATTATGTTACAAATTGATTTCTATTTTCAGGCATAAGAAAAAGACCACCCGCAAGCTGGGTGGTCTTTTTTCTGGGGAATGAAATTGTTATTTGAATAAAGGCAAGATTGCGTTTGCTAAACCAGTAAGTGCAGCCAAAATTGCTTTAACGATAGTTGCTACCATTGCTCTTCCTCCTTCTCATATAAGCACAATAACTAAACTAACTATAAACATCTTAAACTAGGATATTAAGTTTAATATGAAATGAGTAAATTTTTACACATTAATTTTTCATGAGGAAAATAATAAAGTACTAATTATGATAGATAGTTTTATGAGAAAGATAGCATACAATGATTTCATAAATTTCTATAAATTTTTAATATTTTCTAAAGAAAAACCCTTCTCTAATGCACATTAGTTTAAAACAAACTAAGCCTATTAGAGAAGGGTTTTCTATTGTATCTATAATTATAGAGTTTTTACAACGTCTGCGCAGCGATCGCAAAGTGTAGGGTGTTCGCTATCTTGACCTACTGTATCGCGGTGGATCCAGCAACGTTCACATTTTTCAAGTTCAGATGGAGCAACTACTGTTGCTACACCTGTTTCTTCGTCTTTTACAGCTTCTGCTGGTGCAGCGCCATTGACGATGTGAGCTTCAGATACGATAACGAGTTTAGCCAAGCCTTCTTCACCAAGAGCGTTCAATGCGTCGAATGCAGCGCCTTCAGCGTATACTGTAACGGATGCATCCAATGGGTGACCGATTGTTTTGTTTTGACGAGCAAGTTCCAATGCTTTTTGTACGGATGTACGCAAGTCTAACAATTGGTTCCATTTATCAGCCAATTCTTGATTGAAGTGTTCAGGATGACCTTGTGGCCAATCTTGAAGCATAACGGATTCAGGCATGCCTTCTTCTTTAGGCATGTATTTCCAAACTTCTTCTGCGGTGAAGGAAAGTACAGGAGATACCATTGCTACCAATGTTTTCAAGATTTCGTACATTGCTGTTTGAGCAGAACGACGAGCTACGTTGTTTTTGCTTTCAGCATACA
>PPYE01385627.1_pt1 | contig 12332 bp, 7 predicted proteins | sample 1559881 | NCBI WGS metagenome assembly PPYE01 (sample SAMN08240022, study PRJNA423297) | Human gut metagenome, whole genome shotgun sequencing project.
CAAACATTATCCACGTGCCAGTTGGAAAAGCTTCTTTTACAGAAGAACAGTTAAGCGACAACTTCCAGACCCTTATGGGAGCTATCAACAAAGCTAAGCCTTCAAGCTTAAAAGGTCAGTACATTAAGAGTGCAACAATCACTTCTACAATGGGACCTGGTGTAAAATTAAACGTAGTTAAGATTGCTCAGTAATCAGAATTATTTTTAATTTTTGTTGACAACCCCAATATACAATGTTATAATGCACAAGGCGTTGTGAGAACAGCGTCTTGCATATTGCCGAAGACAGTAGGTGCCTGACAGGCGTAACACTAGACCTACCGAGGAGATCTTATAGATGAATTTCATCTATAGCAGAATCATTTATGATTTTATACCTCTCTGTCTTTGACAGAGAGGTTTTTTAGTGATAAACCTCAACGTCTTTTATGCAGTCATGCAGTGGTTTTTGATCACTGCCCAAAATAATAAAAGGAGGTGCACGATTCGTGGCAAAAGTAGAACTTAAACAGCCTATCGTACAGGAAATTTCTGAAAACATCAAAGATGCACAGTCAGTAGTAGTTGTTGACTACCGTGGACTTACTGTTGCAGAAGATACTCAGTTACGTAAAGCATTAAGAGAAGCTGGTGTTTCTTACAAAGTTTATAAGAATACATTAGTTAACCGTGCTATTGCAGGAACTGAATTCGAAAGCTTAAAAGAGTCTCTTGAAGGACCAAGTGCATTCGCTATTTCTAAAGACGATGCAACAGCTCCAGCAAGAATCTTAGCAAAATTTGCAAAGACAGCTCCAGCTCTTGAAATCAAAGCCGGTGTTGTGGAAGGAACTTTCTACGATGCAAATGGTATGAAAGCTATCGCAAACGTACCATCAAGAGAAGAACTTCTTTCCAAATTACTTGGAAGCTTACAGTCTCCTATCACCAACCTTGCTCGTGTTCTTAACCAGATCGCAGAGAACGGTGGTGCAGTAGCTACAGAAGCTACTCCGGCAGAAGAAGCAGAAGCTCCAGCTGAGGCTTAATCAGCAAACAGAGATCCTGTCAGACAGGAATGAAATCAAGAATCACCGGTAACAGCCGGTCAATAATTAAATTTTAATGGAGGAAATTAAAATGGCAAAATTAACAACAGCAGAATTTATTGAAGCTATCAAAGAGTTAAGCGTATTAGAATTAAATGATTTAGTAAAAGCTTGTGAAGAAGAATTTGGCGTATCTGCAGCAGCAGGCGTTGTAGTAGCAGCAGCAGGCGGAGAAGCAGCAGCAGCTGAAGAGAAAACAGAGTTCGACGTAGAGTTAACAGAAGTTGGACCAAACAAAGTTAAAGTTATCAAAGTTGTTCGTGAAGCAACAGGATTAGGATTAAAAGAAGCTAAGGACTTAGTTGATGGAGCTCCTAAGATCCTTAAAGAAGCAGCTGACAAAGCTACAGCTGATGATATCAAAGCTAAACTTGAAGCTGAAGGCGCTAAAGTTACTCTTAAATAATTTCATTATTTTTGAAGAATTAGCTATTTTAAAGCCATGGTGTATGTGCACCATGGCTTTTTGTGTACTTTATGCAAAAATATGTTATTTTTTTATTTTTGTCGGTAAAAATAACGAATAACCATTGCTTTCACTGGAAAAAGATTGTAAAATAATGATATTACGAAAATGGAAAAGGCGCGAACCACATGAAGAACAAAACACAGGAAAACGAGAAGAAAACGTTAATACCAAAACAGAAAAAACAGCGGACAGCGAAAAAGGAGAAAAGCGCAGTGACAAAGAAAACTGCTAAAAAAACCAGAAACAGCAGCATGGCAGTCAAACTGGTGGCAATTCTTGTACTGATGGTAGCTGTGACCATGGTATCAAATGTGATTAACTATGATGCAATGGTGAAGATGAACCATTCAATCAAAGATGTCACAGACAGCAAAGTGCCGGATCTGCAGAATGCTTACAACATACAGTATAGTCTTGAAGCAGTGCAGAAGGATTTTTATCGTTATCTTGCTACAGCAAAAGGTGAGACAAGCCATACAGAAGCCAGAAATGATTATGCAGCGGATCGGGAGGCTGTGGCTGATCTTGTGCAACAGATGTATGATGCCACAGAGGGTGACGGACAGAAACAGATTATGCAGAAAATCTATGATGGTGTGAACAACGTTCTGGAACGTATGGACAATGCCATGGAAAAATACGACGATGGAAAGACTGGAAAAGTTTCCATCGAAGTCAATGTGATCCGTGTCTGCATGGAAGAGGTGAATACTTATATTACCGGAATCCAGCAGAAGAGTGTGAATGAGATGGATGAGGCAACAGCCCAGTCACATGCTACCTATCAGGCAGTTTCCAAGGTGTGCGTTGGAATGGCTGCGGTATCTATTCTTGTTGGAATAGCTGGAATTCTTGTTATTCTGATCGGCGTTGTGAAACCAATGCGCGCAGCAACCAGAGATCTCATGAAGATGATCACTGAGATCGATGGGGGAAGTGGTGATCTTACTGCACATCTGAAGGTCAGAGGCAATGATGAGATCGGACAGATGGTTCGTGGATTCAACCAGTTTATAGATGTATTGAGAAATCTGATCGAGAAGATAAAAAAAGGTTCCGGAGAACTCGAACATACAGCGGCGAGCGTTGACGACGGAATCCGTGCAGCGGGCGATAAGATCACAGGCACATCTGCGACGATGGAACAGCTGGCAGCCAGCATGCAGGAAGTATCTGCAACCGTTATTAATATTACTGAGAATATTGAGAGCATCCGAAAAGACATCACAGTTATGGCAGATAAGACAGGAGAGGGACTTGAACGTGTGGACAGTATCCGCCAGAAGGCAGAGGGTATGAAGGCAGATGCAACTGCAAGCCAGGTGTCTGCAGCCGATATGGTGGCGCGTATTTCAGGAGAACTTTCCACTGCGATTGAACAGAGCAAACAGGTGGAAGAGATCAATAAGCTTACAGATGAGATATTGTCAATTTCTTCACAGACAAATCTTCTTGCATTGAATGCTTCCATTGAAGCAGCAAGAGCCGGGGAAGCCGGAAAAGGCTTTGCGGTCGTTGCAGACGAGATTCGGAAGCTTGCGGATGAAAGCAGAAATACAGCTAATGGAATTCAGAATATCAGTAAGATGGTAACAGAATCGGTAGAAAACTTAGCTGGAAATGCGGGCAAGATGCTTGATTTTGTAAATCAGGACGTCTTGAATGACTACAAGGGAATGGTTGAATCCGGTGAGACTTACAATGAGGATGCCGTACAGATGAATGAGATGATGCAGGATCTTCAGAGTGTAGCAGAGAATCTCCGCCGGGCTGCAAATGAAATTTCGGAGGCTGCAGATGGCGTGTCCAATGCAGTGAACCAGAGTGCAGCGGGAGTGTCAAATGCGGCAGAGTACACTTCTGAACTTGCGGGCCATATGACCGGAATCAATGAATCTGTTGAGAAGAATGTGAACATCGCAGAAACATTGAAGAATGAGGTAGCTGGTTTCCAGTGTGAATAAGCGATAGCGATTGCAGCTTTGTAATCATGCATAAGACAAAATAGAAATATAAGATACTATATATAGAAGAAACAGATACACAATATACTACGGATAGGTATCTGTTTCTTCTTTTTTATAAATACTAATAAATTTATTAGAAAAAATGAAATTTATCTTGACGATTTTGCTTGACTTGATATATAATATACGTTGCACTATTGTGGTGCAGTAGGCTTATAGCCATAAGATGTGAGTGTTCACATACCGCATATACAGGCGGTAGATGCAATACAACAGGCAATTTGCCTGTTGAGAATAAAAACGAGAGGTGAAACGTCAATGGAGAAAAACAGAATACGTCCGGTGAAAGCCGGAAAAGGCATGCGTATGAGTTACTCAAGACAGAAAGAGGTATTGGAAATGCCAAACCTTATAGAAGTTCAGAAAGACTCCTATAAGTGGTTTTTGGACGAAGGCTTAAAAGAAGTTTTCGACGATATCTCTCCGATTGCAGATTACAGCGGTCATCTGAGTCTGGAATTTGTGGATTTTACATTATGCGAAGATGATGTAAAGTACACAATCCCTGAGTGCAAAGAAAGAGACGCAACATATGCAGCACCTTTAAAGGTAAAGGTAAGACTTCACAACAAAGAAACTGATGAAATCAACGAGCATGAAATTTTCATGGGCGACCTTCCTTTGATGACTGAAACTGGAACTTTCGTGATCAATGGTGCAGAGCGAGTAATCGTCAGCCAGCTGGTTCGTTCCCCTGGTATCTATTATGGTATCGCTCACGATAAAGTGGGTAAACAATTGTATTCTTGTACTGTAATTCCAAACCGTGGAGCTTGGTTAGAGTATGAAACAGACTCCAATGACGTATTTTACGTTCGTGTAGATAGAACCAGAAAAGTGCCGATCACAGTATTGATCCGTGCGCTTGGTGTTGGAAGCAACCAGGAAATCATTGATTTATTTGGTGAGGAACCTAAGATCGTTGCAAGTTTTGGCAAGGATGTTGCTACAAATTACGAAGAAGGACTTCTTGAATTATATAAGAAAATCAGACCAGGCGAGCCGCTTTCAGTAGAAAGTGCGGAGAGCCTTATTAATGCTATGTTCTTTGACCCAAGAAGATATGATCTTGCAAAGGTAGGACGTTATAAGTTCAATAAGAAGTTAGCATTAAAGAACCGTATCAACGGACATGTTCTTGCAGAAGATGTTGTTGATGTGACAACTGGTGAGATCATCGCAGAAGCAGGTACAGAAGTAACCCGTTCTTTAGCTGATGATATCCAGAATGCAGCAGTTCCATATGTATGGATTCAGACTGAGACAAGAAACGTAAAAGTTCTTTCTTCTATGATGGTAGATTTAAGACATTACGTTGACTGCGATCCAAAGGAACTTGGCATTACAGAATTAGTTTACTACCCGATTCTTGCACAGTTAATGGAAGAAAATCCGGATGTGGAAGATTTAAAAGAAACAATTAAGAAAAATGTACATGATCTGATTCCAAAGCATATTACAAAAGATGATATCTTCGCATCCATTAATTATAATATGCATTTAGAGTATGGTATTGGTCATGATGATGATATCGACCATTTGGGCAACAGACGTATCCGTGCGGTTGGCGAATTATTACAGAACCAGTACAGAATCGGACTTTCCAGATTAGAGAGAGTTGTCCGTGAAAGAATGACGACACTTGACCTGGATGGTATTTCTCCACAGAGTTTAATTAACATCAAACCGGTAACTGCAGCAGTGAAAGAGTTCTTCGGTTCTTCCCAGCTGTCTCAGTTCATGGATCAGAACAACCCTCTTGGTGAGCTGACTCACAAGAGACGTTTATCTGCATTGGGACCTGGTGGTTTGTCCAGAGACCGTGCCGGATTCGAGGTTCGAGACGTTCATTATTCTCACTATGGACGTATGTGTCCAATTGAGACGCCTGAAGGTCCTAACATCGGTCTGATCAACTCACTGGCAAGTTATGCGCGTATTAATGAGTATGGTTTCATTGAAGCTCCATACCGTAAGATTGATAAATCAGATCCAAAGAATCCTCGTGTCACGGATGAAGTAGTCTACATGACAGCGGATGAAGAGGATAATTACCATGTAGCACAGGCGAACGAGGCACTTGATGCAGAGGGACATTTTGTTCGTAATTCTGTATCTGGTCGTTATCTGGATGAGACACAGGAATATGAGAAGACCATGTTTGATTACATGGACGTATCTCCTAAGATGGTATTCTCTGTTGCGACTGCATTAATTCCGTTCTTACAGAACGATGATGCGAACCGTGCGCTGATGGGATCAAACATGCAGCGTCAGGCAGTACCTCTTCTTACAACAGAAGCTCCTGTTGTTGGTACAGGTATGGAGACAAAAGCGGCCGTTGACTCAGGTGTCTGCGTTGTTGCAAAAAAAGCAGGTACAATTGAAAGCTCTGAGTCCAATCAGATCATTGTAAAAAATGATGATGGAACAAGAGATGTATACAAACTTACAAAGTTTTCAAGAAGTAACCAGTCAAACTGCTACAATCAGAGACCAATCGTATTCAAGGGTGACCATGTAGAGGTTGGTGAGGTTATCGCAGACGGACCATCTACTTCTAACGGAGAACTTGGACTTGGTAAGAACCCATTGATCGGATTTATGACCTGGGAAGGTTATAACTACGAGGATGCTGTTCTTTTAAGTGAGAGACTTGTACAGGATGATGTTTATACATCCATCCATATTGAAGAATATGAAGCAGAAGCACGTGACACTAAATTAGGACCGGAGGAGATTACTCGTGACGTTCCAGGTGTCGGTGATGATGCATTAAAAGACCTTGATGAAAGAGGTATTATCCGTATCGGTGCAGAGGTTCGTGCCGGTGATATCTTAGTCGGAAAAGTTACTCCTAAGGGAGAGACAGAACTGACAGCAGAAGAGAGACTTCTCCGTGCAATTTTTGGTGAGAAGGCAAGAGAAGTACGTGATACTTCCTTAAAAGTTCCTCACGGCGAATATGGTATCGTTGTGGAAGCCAAAGTATTTACAAGAGAAAACGGAGATGAGTTATCTCCAGGAGTAAACCAGGCAGTCCGCATTTACATTGCACAGAAGAGAAAAATCTCTGTCGGTGATAAGATGGCCGGCCGTCATGGTAACAAGGGTGTCGTTTCCCGTGTATTACCTGTAGAAGATATGCCATTCCTTCCAAATGGTCGTCCTCTTGATATCGTATTGAATCCATTAGGTGTACCTTCCCGTATGAATATCGGTCAGGTCCTTGAGATTCACCTGAGTCTTGCTGCAAAAGCATTGGGATTCAATATTGCAACACCAGTATTTGATGGTGCAAAGGAAATTGATATCCAGGATACACTGGAATTGGCTAATGATTATGTAAACTTCGAATGGGAAGATTTTGAAGCAAAATACAAAGATGTACTTGGCGAAGAAGTTATGAAGTACTTATGGGACAACAGAGACCACAGAGCACTGTGGAAAGGTGTTCCAATTTCCCGTGATGGAAAAGTTCAGCTGCGTGATGGACGTACCGGAGAACCATTTGATTCACCTGTAACAATCGGACACATGCATTACCTGAAACTGCACCACCTGGTAGATGATAAGATCCATGCACGTTCTACTGGTCCTTACTCTTTAGTTACCCAGCAGCCACTTGGTGGTAAAGCGCAGTTCGGTGGACAGCGTTTCGGTGAGATGGAGGTTTGGGCACTGGAAGCTTACGGTGCAGCATATACCTTACAGGAAATCCTTACAGTGAAGTCTGATGACGTTGTAGGACGTGTTAAGACTTATGAGGCAATTATCAAAGGTGATAATATTCCTGAACCGGGAATTCCAGAATCATTCAAGGTATTACTGAAAGAGTTACAGTCCTTAGGACTTGATGTCACAGTATTAGATGACGAAGGAAATGAAGTTGAATTAATGGAAACAAGTGAGTACGGTAACACCGACCTGAACTCCATTATTTCAGGCGATAAAGATTTCGCTTTTGAAGACAGTGAATCATTCTCCAAGATGGGATTCACAAAGAAAGAATTTGATTCTGAAAACGAAGAACTTGTTGACGTAGAAGAAGAGGAAGACACCGATGCAGATGATGACTCTGATTTTTACGATGATATGCCGGAAGACAATTTCGAAGAGTAAATAATCAATAAGCATTTAAGGTCTGTGCATCCGCACAGACCGATAAAGAGAGTCGATTCTGTAAAGTAGAGAAAGGGAGTGTCATAGATGCCAGAAACAACAAATAAAGAGGCAATTAACCAGTCTGTTTCATTTGATGCCATCCGTATTGGTTTAGCATCCCCGGAAAAGATCAGAGAATGGTCCCGCGGTGAAGTTAAAAAACCGGAAACAATCAACTATAGAACATTGAAACCGGAAAAAGATGGTCTTTTCTGTGAGAAGATTTTTGGACCTAGCAAAGACTGGGAATGTCATTGCGGTAAATATAAGAAAATTCGTTACAAGGGCGTTGTCTGCGACCGTTGTGGCGTTGAGATCACAAAATCCAGCGTTCGTAGAGAGCGTATGGGACACATCGAGCTTGCTGCACCTGTATCCCATATCTGGTACTTCAAAGGAATTCCATCGCGTATGGGATTGATCCTTGACTTATCTCCAAGAACATTGGAGAAAGTTTTATACTTTGCTTCTTACATCGTATTGGATGCAGGCAATACTGCATTACAGTACAAACAGGTACTTTCCGAAGGAGAATACCAGGATGCAAGAGAACAGTACGGCAATGCATTCCGTGTAGGAATGGGTGCTGAGGCAATTCAAGAATTATTACAGGCGATTGATCTGGAAAAAGATTCTGCTGAATTAAAAGCAGAGTTAGAAGATGCAACTGGTCAGAAACGTGCCAGAATCATTAAGAGACTGGAAGTTGTAGAAGCATTCCGTGAATCTGGAAACAAACCAGAATGGATGATCATGACCGTTGTACCGGTTATCCCACCAGATCTTCGTCCAATGGTCCAGTTGGATGGTGGACGTTTTGCTACCTCTGATTTGAATGATTTATATAGAAGAATTATCAACAGAAATAACCGTTTGAGAAGACTTCTTGAGTTAGGAGCTCCTGATATCATCGTTCGTAACGAGAAACGTATGTTACAGGAAGCTGTTGATGCCCTGATCGATAACGGTCGTCGTGGACGTCCGGTTACAGGACCAGGAAACAGAGCATTAAAATCCTTATCCGATATGTTAAAAGGTAAATCCGGTCGTTTCAGACAGAACTTACTTGGTAAACGTGTTGACTATTCAGGACGTTCCGTTATCTGTGTTGAGCCAAAATTAAAGATTTATCAGTGTGGTCTTCCAAAAGAGATGGCAATTGAATTATTCAAACCTTTCGTTATGAAAGAACTTGTTGCCAACGGATCTGCACACAACATCAAGAGTGCTAAGAAAATGGTTGAGAGACTCCAGACAGAAGTTTGGGATGTCTTAGAAGACGTTATCAAAGAGCATCCGGTTATGTTAAACCGTGCTCCTACACTGCATAGATTAGGTATTCAGGCATTCGAGCCAATCTTAGTAGAAGGTAAAGCAATCAAGTTACATCCATTGGTATGTACCGCGTTCAACGCCGACTTCGATGGTGACCAGATGGCTGTACATCTTCCATTATCTGTAGAGGCTCAGGCTGAGTGTAGATTTATGCTTCTCTCACCGAACAACCTGTTAAAACCATCTGACGGTGGTCTTGTAGCAGTTCCTTCACAGGATATGGTCCTTGGTATCTACTACTTAACACAGGAGAGACCGGGAGCTAAGGGAGAGGGCAAGATCTTCAAGAGTGTCAACGAAGCAATCCTTGCATACGAGAACGGAGCAGTAACACTTCACTCCAGAATCAAAGTCCGTATGACAAAGACAATGCCGGATGGAAAAGAAATCACAGGAGTTGTTGAGTCCACATTAGGACGTTTCATCTTCAATGAGATCATTCCTCAGGATTTAGGATTTGTTGACAGAAGCATTCCTGGCAATGAATTAAAACTGGAAGTAGATTTCCTTGTTGCCAAGAAACAGAACAAACAGATTCTTGAAAAAGTAATCAATATCCATGGTGCTACCAAGACAGCAGAAGTTCTGGATGCTGTAAAAGCTATGGGTTACAAATATTCCACAAGAGCAGCGATGACCGTATCCATTTCCGATATGACGGTTCCACCAGAGAAACCTGCAATGATCAAAGCAGCTCAGGATACAGTAGACAGAATTACAAAACAGTACAAACGTGGTCTTATCACAGAGGAAGAACGTTACAAAGAAGTTGTTGAGACATGGAAGGAGACCGATGATGAGCTTACAAAAGTGCTTCTGGAAGGTCTTGATAAATACAACAACATCTTCATGATGGCGGATTCCGGAGCCCGTGGTTCTGATAAACAGATCAAACAGCTTGCAGGTATGCGTGGTTTGATGGCTGATACAACCGGTAGAACAATCGAGTTGCCTATCAAATCCAACTTCCGTGATGGTCTTGATGTATTGGAGTACTTCATGTCTGCGCATGGAGCACGAAAAGGTATGTCCGATACAGCGCTTCGTACAGCCGATTCCGGATACCTTACGAGACGTCTTGTAGACGTATCACAGCATATGATCGTTCGTGAATCTGACTGCTGTGAGGGCAAGAACAGAGAAATCCCTGGTATGTGGGTAACTGCATTCATGGATGGAAAAGAAGAGATAGAAAGTCTTCAGGAACGTATTACAGGTCGTTTCTCCTGCAATACAATTTGTGATAAAGATGGCAATGTCATTGTAAAGGCAAACCATATGATCACACCAAAACGTGCAGCAGAAGTTATGAGCCGTGGTGTTGATGAGAATGGCAATCCAATCGAGAAAGTGAAGATCCGTACCGTATTATCCTGCCGCTCCCATATGGGTGTATGTGCAAAATGTTATGGAGCAAACATGGCTACCGGTCAGGCAGTTCAGGTTGGTGAGGCTGTTGGTATCATCGCAGCACAGTCCATCGGTGAGCCTGGTACACAGCTTACCATGCGTACTTTCCATACAGGTGGTGTTGCCGGTACCGATATCACACAGGGCCTTCCTCGTGTCGAAGAAATTTTCGAGGCAAGAAAACCGAAGGGACTTGCCATTATCACAGAATTTGGTGGCGTAGCTAACATCAAAGATACTAAGAAGAAACGTGAGATCATCGTTACAAACAATGAGACTGGTGAATCTAAGGCATACTTAATCCCTTACGGTTCCAGAATCAAAGTAATGGACGGCGCAGTACTTGAAGCTGGTGACGAGCTGACCGAAGGTTCTGTAAATCCACATGACATCTTAAAGATCAAAGGTGTTCGTGCCGTTCAGGATTACATGCTCCGCGAGGTTCAGCGTGTATACCGTTTACAGGGTGTTGAAATCAACGACAAACATATCGAGTTGATCGTACGTCAGATGTTGCAGAAAGTCCGCGTTGAGACAAACGGTGATTCTGACATGCTTCCGGGAACATTAGTAGATACTCTTGATTTTGAGGATACAAATGAACTGCTTGAGAGTGAAGGAAAAGAAATGGCAGAAGGAAAACAGGTATTACTTGGTATTACCAAAGCTTCCTTAGCTACGAACTCCTTCTTATCGGCAGCTTCCTTCCAGGAGACAACAAAAGTTCTGACAGAAGCAGCTATCAAAGGAAAAGTTGATCCACTGATCGGTATGAAAGAAAACGTAATCATTGGTAAACTGATCCCGGCTGGTACAGGTATGAAGAGATACCGCAATATCAAACTTGATTCTGATGTCAATGAAAATGACGAGATTGATTTTGATGACGATTCTTTTGCAGATGAAGAATTTGCACCAGTAGAAGAATAAGATATTGAAATAAGAGAGGAATGGATGAAAATCTGTTCCTCTTTTTTCGTAATCATAATATCTGGTATAAAAAAGCCAGATATTGGAAATGCTTTAAAAGCGTAAGAAAAATCTATGTAAAAGTGCTTGACATCTGGGATGGACACCTATATAATAATTTAGCGTGCACAAAAAGGCATGCAGTTTGAACTTTTTTGTTCACATAATATTAACAGGAGGTGAAAATAATGCCAACATTTAACCAGTTAGTAAGAAAAGGACGTCAGACATCTGTTAAGAAGTCTACAGCGCTGTTAAGACAGCTACTCCTAAAAAACCTAACTCAGCTCTTAGAAAGATCGCCAGAGTACGTCTCTCTAACGGAATCGAAGTAACAAGCTACATTCCAGGTGAAGGACACAACTTACAGGAGCATAGCGTTGTTATGATCCGTGGTGGACGTGTTAAGGACTTACCAGGTACAAGATATCACATCATCCGTGGTACACTTGATACAGCAGGTGTTGCTAACAGAAAACAGGCTCGTTCTAAATACGGCGCTAAGAGACCAAAGGCTTCTAAGTAATTTTTGATTACAGAATGAAGTAAAACCAATAGTATCACAAACAGAACTAAAAGGTTTAGTGTTGGAATTGTTTCACTAGAGATATATTTCCGCACGAACACTAAGGGGGAACAAGATTTTGTTCCGAGATGGGCTTGCCCATTTTACACATGTGAGTACCGTTGAATTAATCGAAATGAAGTTCACTGACAACATGTTGCATTGAACTTTCATTGCAAATGTTGCAGAGCCGGGAAACCGGACACAGTAAATGCAGGGAAGACCTGTATAGTAAATTATGATTAAGGAGGGAAGAACCGTGCCACGTAAAGGACATACTCAGAAAAGAGACGTATTAGCAGA
>PPYE01517075.1_pt1 | contig 12331 bp, 19 predicted proteins | sample 1559881 | NCBI WGS metagenome assembly PPYE01 (sample SAMN08240022, study PRJNA423297) | Human gut metagenome, whole genome shotgun sequencing project.
CATTACCGTCATATTCGTAAAAGCCTCGGTTTCGTGACGGCCGAGCTGGTCAAAAACGCCGTGGAAGGAATCGGGCAGAAACCGTTCACCCTCCTTGCCTTGTTCCGCGAGCATAACGAGGAGTTCCGCAAGCGTGTCGGCGTGGATCGCAAGGAAGAAACTTATGAAAGTTACGAGAACTCCTATAATATTTTAGCCTCCTTCGTGAAAAAAAGGAAGGAAAAGGAGGATGTAGCGTTGCGGAGCCTTGACCGGGAATTCTACGATGATTTTGAAATATTCCTGCGTACAGATCGTGAAATGAAACCCAAGACAGTACACGAGCATCTTTACCGGTTGAAGAAAATGACCAAGCGGGCTGTCAGTCAGGGTACACTCCGGCGCGACCCTTACGGGAAGCTGCACCCGGAACTGCCCCGGCGCAAGAGCCGCCATTTGAAACTCGAAGACCTCAAAAAGCTGATGGAAACTCCCGTCGATAAACCCAACCTCCAGCGGGTGCGGGACTGGTTTCTCTTCGCTACCTTCACGGGGTTGTCCTACGCCGACCTGAAACGCTTGTCCGAAAAAGACATCACGCAGTCGGACGACGGAACGTACTGGATACACATCCGGCGCCAGAAGACCGAAACGCCCTCGGCCATCCGCCTGCTGAACGTGCCGTTGCAGATCATCGAGAAATACCGCCACGAGCGTAAAAGCGACAGGATTTTCAACCTCTATTGCCGGGGGTATCTCATCAAGCTCACCAGAGAACTGGGACGGACATACGGCTTCGACATGACCTTTCACAAGGCGAGGCACAATTTCGGGACACATATCACGCTCTCGTTGGGTGTGCCTATCGAAACTGTCAGCCGCATGATGGGACACAAGAGCATTTCCACCACGCAGATTTACGCCAAAGTGACCGACCGCAAGGTGGACGAGGACATGAAACGGCTGAAAGAACAGACCAAAGGCCGGAAAATAAATCTCTACGAGGAGGACGAACCGGAAACGGCAGATATTATAACGGTAAACGGTTGAACAGTATAACAAAAATTGATAAATTTGTATGACTATGACGACAAGAGAACCTATCAGCATTGAAAACGGGCGGGTGGAAATCCACGCGCCGGAGAACCGTGTATGGCTCACGCGCCACCAGATTGCCGACCTGTTCGGAGTCTTCGTTCCTGCCGTGGGGAGCAACATCCGCTCCATACTCAAAAGCGGCATACTCCGTGAGGAGAGGGTTTACCGCCGGGAGCGCAACCGTGACGGCGGTATTGTCGAGCTGTATTCGCTCGAAATGATCGCCGCGCTGGCTTTCCGCTTAAAATCCGGGAATGCCGAAGCCTTCCGACGGTGGCTTGTCCGAAGGGCCACGACGACCGCCGTCGTCTGGCAGCTCCCCGGCATGAACACGATATTGAACTGAAAAAGAAGAACGGCCGTGATGGCCGTTCTTCTTTTATACCCATTCCTGTCCCCCGATACATTTCTTCCGGGAATCTTCCAGGAATTTCTGTATCTCGGATTCCATGTATAGTACCTTGCCCTGAATCAAATAATAGGGAATGATCCGCGCCGTGCGGTATTCCTGCAATGTACGCCTGCTGATTTTCAGCAGCCGGGACAATTCCTCGTCGGTGACGAACCGCTCTCCCTTGAGTGTCCGGCCTCCGGAGGATTCCAGTTTATCCAGTGCCTTGCCGGCCTTTTCCAAACGCCGGAAGAGATCCGCCACACGCGGATCGTGCTTGTCGATGAAATAATGGCTCATAACGCGGCGGTATTAGGATAGTGCGACGATTGCAGCAGTTTCCCGACATCTTCCGGTTTGTAGAAGATTTTGTGACGGATGCGGCTGAAAGGCAGCAACCCTTTCTCCCGGTAGGTTTGCAGGGTACGTTTCGATATACCCAGCACGTCACAGACATCCTGGTTGTCCAGCCATTTTTTCAAACTCACGTCCTCCTGCCTGCGGCATAACGCCTCGGCTTTTCTTTCAATGGCTTCCACGTGCCCTGCCAGCGCGTCGAAAGCCTTCACGTCCATACTTATTATTTCCATGTTCTGTTTCATTTTTTGTTTCCCGGATGCCCAAAAGTACACAAATGGACAGTATCTTGTTATCAGCCAGTGGCATATGGACGTATCCGTCTTAAAAGTGGCAGCGAGTGGCGCCACGTCCGGCGGAAACGATCCTCCGCCGATACGGGATCGGCACGCTCCGATACGCCAATCGCCCGTGAAAGGAAATGTTCGCGGGCGATTTATCATTCCATGCAGGGTGAGCCGTGAACCGACTTTCGCGAGCGTTCACGGCATATCGTTTTCTCCCCGTTTCTCTCCCATAACCTTTTCCTCTCTTTTTTTTCATGCCGCGGAGCGCGGTATGGAAATCTGTTGTCAGTAGCAAAGGTAGTTACGGGGCTCACGCTGCTGCAAGATCGGGCCGCGGGGCGGTTTGCCGCAAAATCTTCCTCTTTCCCTGCGGGCGAGCGTATTTTCCGACAAAATCTTGCAGCAGCTATCCCCGACACCTTTTGATGCTACCGAAACAGATTCCATCCATACCGGCTCCGCTACGGCATAAAAAAAAAGTCAAAGGTTATGAGAAACGAAGAGAAAAATAAATGGAAACAGAAATCCTCCAACCTTCCACTTGGCATAAAGGCAAAGGTCGGGTTGGCGGTAAAGGTCGGGGCGGTGGCTTTGGGCTTCCACGTGTGGGGTATCGACTTTATTTGGGTCGTTTTGGGCTTCACGTTCTGTTATGACATCCTGCGGGGCATTTTCTCCTGCCTTGTTTCTCTCGTGGCTCTAATCGGCTTTTTCTATTTCCTATTCACTCACATCTTCTAAATTTTTACAGGTATGACAAAGTACATTTCATTATTCGGAGCGACTACCACGGACACGCAGGTGCAGGTAGTCAAGGAAAACCAGGTTATCATCGGTATCGGTGCGGGTGCGAGCAGAAAGCGTTACGTCGTTTACAAGGTGGAACACACCGCCCGTGGCTACGTGTACCACATGGTCGATACCGAAACAAAGGAAATCAGCCAAACGGACATTCTGCGACCCCTCTCGCAAACATTCGGTATCGGCAGGTACTACGACGACGTGAACCCCGAGTTCATGGACGCTTTCGAGGTGGCTTTGCTCGTGGTTCGACCACCCGAAGCGTGCGTACCGTCATTCTCGGCTTTTCGGCCACCTCTCGCAACGGCTTCGGGGAGTTGAGAAAGGCGGCGGCCAATTTCCCGCAAACGGCGCACCTCTCCGAATACGACCCCAAGAACGAACACCGCTATCCCGTTTTCACGCTCGGCAAAAGTCCGAAATACGGGTGGAGTGTCTGCAAACTGACCCACTACACCCGTGAAGGGTACATCGACAGGCTGGCATATATCGCAGGAAACGAGGAGAATATATGTCTGCCCGAGCCGAAAGACGAAAAACGGGCGGAACGCACTGAAACGAGCGTGCAAGGCGGGTTTATCATCGTGGACTATTCCGAGAAGGCGATAGCCGTATTCGGGGACACCAAGCCCGTCAAGGACGCCCTTCACGCACTCGGGGGACGCTTCAACGCACGGCTGACGCATGACGGGCAGAAGAAAGCGGGATGGATTTTCCAAAAGACCAAAGAGGACGAGGTGCGACGGCTTCTCGGAAAGGACGAATAAATGTTGAACACGGGGCGGCTCGCCGCCCCACAATACCAAAAAATCATGGCACAAGGAACAGATTATTTCAAACTGACGATACAGAACTATCTCGACGCACGGGCACGGGAGGACGAACTTTTCGCACCCCGATACGCCAACCCGAAAAAGAACATTGACGATTGCTGCACTTTCATCATCAACCAAGTACGGCAGAGCGGTTGCAACGGGTTTGCCGACGAGGAAATATACTCTATGGCACTCCACTATTACGACGAGGAGGACATCGACATCGGCAAACCCGTCAGTTGCAAGGTAGTGGTCAATCACACCGTTGAACTGACCGAGGAGGAAAAAGCCGAGGCACGGCGGAACGCCATACGGAAGGCCGAGAGCGAAGCCTACGCCAAGTTGGCGAAAGCCAAGTCCAAACCCAAGAAAATCGAAGATAACAAACTAATGCCCAGTCTATTTTAGTTATGAAACCGAGAACAAAATTCCAACAGAGCGTTGTGGCGGCAAGTAAACACCTGCCGCCGCTTACCCCCGCACAAATCGAATGGGGGTACAAGAACTGCATCGAGCATATCGGACGCCGCACGCCGAAAGGACTTATCACCTGCACCGAGTGCGGCCACACGTGGCAGAGCGAAAACGGAGAACTCACGGACAATCTGTTAGGGTGCGAGTGTCCGCACTGCCACACCCCGCTGAAAGTGGAAACCACCCTGCGCCGCAAGTTCAACGATTACGAGTATTTGTGCATCGTAACCCGCTGCAAGGGTTTTCAAGTCCTGCGCTTCGTCTATATCGAGTGTTGGGCGAAAGTGGGACAGACGCCCGTTTACACCCATATCGAAGCCGTACAGCGGTGGATTGCCCCCGACGGACGCTCCGCAACCTTCGCACGGCTGCGCCCGATGGGCTTCTTCGTTCACGGGTGGAGTTGGTCGAGCGCATTGGAACTGCGGGCGGAGAACGACGGGAAATACAACATCACGCCCACACGCATCTATCCCCGTTGCCGGCCATCCGTATCGCCATCCGTAACGGGTACGCTATCGGGAAACCGACGGAATGGTGCGACTACATCGACCTGCTGCGATTTTTCGGGAAAGACCTGCATAACGCCCATTTCGTGTGTCCCGCAGACCTGCCCGCAGCGCATGACCTCTACATGGCTAAAAAACGGCGGCACATGCAAATGGAACGGCGGCAGGAGGAACGGCGCAAGGCGTTGGAACAGGAAGCCTCGTTTGTCAAAGCCAAAGGGCGGTTTTTCGGAGTGGAGTTTTCCGACGGGGAAATCTGCATCAGGGTATTGGACAGCGTTGAAGCCATACGGCAGGAGGGCGAGGCCATGCACCACTGCGTGTTTACCAACGAATACTATCTGAAAGCCGACTCGCTCATACTCTCGGCCACAATCGACGGCAAACGTATCGAAACGATAGAGGTGTCCCTAAAACGCATGGAGGTCGTGCAGAGCCGTGGCGTGTGTAACAAGAATACCCCATACCACGGGCAAATACTGAAACTGATGAAGGGGAACATGTCCCTTATACGGAAACGAATGACAGCATAAAAATCGGGGCGGCGAAAGCCGCCCGCAAAAACAAAATAGAATGAACCAAATAGCATATAAATTCGTGTCGTGGGATGTTCCCGCACTCGAAAGCCTTGCAGGCTCAAAAGCGTACATATTACGCAAACGGCTCAATGACGGGGGAACGCTCACCCGTGAGGAGAAAGACTGGATTACCCGTGAGGTAAACCATAACACCTATTTCAAGGACTCCATTCCGCTTTTAGGGTATCGTTTCAACTTTGTCGATGTACTGAAAACATTCGTGGTAAAGCAGTACGGGCATTACACGGAATACAAGGGCGTGGACAAGACGAGCATACGCTCCATGTTGTACGGCAGAGTGGAAAGGATTGTCGAATTATAAAATCGGGGCGGCGAAAGCCGCCCTACAAAAAAACATAACAATGAAAATCATCTATAAAAGCTACATGGCACGCCCGCTCAAACCCTTCGGGGAGTGGGATTGGGAAGTTCGGGAAGCAGTCAAGACCGCCCTTGCGCTCGTCGAGGGGAAAAACGGGTTCAAAACCCATTCCGAGATATGGCGAAGGTGCAACCTCGTCATTACCGTGGGACACAACATCTACACCACGAGTATCGAGATACGACCACCCGAGCAGGACGTGATACGCCGCAGGAGCAACTGGCATAACGGCTACGCCTACTACTGCAACGGCGTGTTCTGGGCGAACATGAGCAGGGTTAGAGTGGAACTTGTCTGATTAAAAAATTTCGGGGCGGCAAAAGCCGCCCGTAAAAAGCGAGAATATGAAAACGAATGAAGTAAACAAGGAAATCTCCTATGAAACGCTGCTCGTAACCTTCGGCGAGGGTATCGGGCGGCTCAACACCATGTTCGACGACCCGCAGGTGTGGGGCGTTGCCACGCTGAAGCAGTGGATCGACGGGTATGAAACTACGCGCTTCACCGAAATCGACGACCGAACGGCGGTTATCACATCCGAATACAACATGGACAGCGTGAAGGAATGGCTGCAAAAGAACACACCGATTATCAACCTGGAAAAACGATAAAATCATGCGCAAGTACAAATTATTCATCGGCTACCGGCTGCTGGGAGAGTTTTCCGGTATATGGGAAGCTAAAAATTTCGCCGCTGAAAGCGGCATGAGCGGAATTTTCTCGCTCGTGGGAGAAAATTACCGGGACAGTTGGTACGAACCCAAAAAACAAGAAAAGAATGGAAACAAAGATTAAAGACATCACGGGAGCGGAAATAACCGTTACCGACTTAAAAGAGGCGGTACGCCAATGCCGGGAGTGCCTCGCAAGTCCCTACCTGATGCCCTCGGGGCATACCGTGGGGGAAAACCATGCCTACATGTTGCGGCAACTGCTCGCCCTGCAAAGGCGGAAACGGGAACACGGCGGGCAACGGCCGTGAAAATACGACGCGAAAAAAATCGGACGATAACAACCGTCCGATTTTTTTGTTTCCCGTCAATCGACCGCCGTATGGTCGCCCAGCTTCCCGTGCAGTTCACGCCCGATATGTCCGGCAATGCCACGGGGAGAAATTTCAGAGATTGAACCCCACCCGCCATGCGTGTATATGCACGTCTTGAGCGGTTCGGTACGGGAAAGGTAGAACAGATAGCCGTTGCGGAGCAGGATGCCCACGAACACCGAGCCGACCTCGATGTCGGCGATCTCGTCAAAACGTATCTTCCCGTCATTGTATAATACTGCCGTGCCATCCGCATCGGGAATGACGAACAGATCGTCTTCCATGACAATCCCGTGCAACTCGATTAGCGACCCCAGGCATTCACTCGCCGATACCCGGTCGTAATCACCCTTTACCTCATTTGTCGATTTCGTTTCCATATCGCTTTTCTTTAGGTTCAGACAAATACCATACGAAAAAGGCGTGAGAATACGTTAAATACCGGCATTGAGGTACAGCCAAGCACCCATCCACTCGATAGATAATTTCTCCCCACGCCGCTATCGCATACGCTTGACGCATATAGACACGACGATGAAGAAGAGAACTACCCATTATTTTGCGAGCGGATTAAAATTTGGCTGTTTTCAATGCCCCACCATAATGTGTTCCTTCCGTATGTAAATCGCCCGGCGGCACGCCGCCGGAGGATTCGATTGCAAATATAACGATTTCATCCGGGTATCGGCGACAACACGTGCGATTTTTAACAACCTTCCTGCCAAAGAACTACCCGCCGTCCTACAATTTCGGCCCCCGGGCGGGTTTGCGGGGCGCGACCTTCGGCTGCGCCTTCTTCTCCCTGGGCGGTTCGACGATCCGCAGTTTGAGTTTCTCCGTCTTACGGTCGTAACGCACCTCGCAGCAGTCAATCTCACCCGCAACCGACGTCCACACGTTGTTCACACGCACCGCGCCGCCCGAGTAGAGGGTCTTGTATTGTTCGTATTCGAGCGGCTGCCGCAATTTCGCGTCCACCTGACGGTGGAACGACCTCCAACGCCACCTCCTCCGTTACAAGCCGGCGGTTCAGGTGCAGGACACTCATCAACCGGTGTATCTTTTGCGGGTCGTCCTGCTCGCGGAACACCTGCAAGACCAGGGCGGGGTCGCTCAACGCGCTGATAACCGAGAAATCGGTTTTGTCCTTCCCGTAGGTACGCTCGAAAGCCTCCCGGCTCATCTCCGGCGTCCGGGCTTCGCGGGGGACGCCTTTCAGGTTTTGCGGGTTCTCCCGCACCAGGCTCATGTATAGATCCGGGCTTTTCATGCTCTCGGGCAGGTGGGCGATGGCATAGGGACTGCGCCGTATGGCCTCCATGCACAACTCCGGCGTTTTCCACTTCTCGGGGACATATTGCAGGTAGCTCCCGTCGTGCCCGACGGCCCGGCGGCACATCTCCTCGTTCTTGGCGTGGTCGGGAAGGTTGTAGAACAGCTCCGGCTCCAGGGCGAAATCCCGCACAGACGGTCGGTTTTCAGATGTTTCGGAACGTACTCCAGTGCCAGGTAGTTCGAGGACACGGCGGCCTCGCAGACCCGTTCCGTGCGTAATTCCTCCGGCACTTCATGGAGCAGGATGCCGTCCCCGCTGACGGCACGCAGGCAGACTGCCTCCGTGCGCAGTTCCACCGGCACGAGCGAAAGGCAGGACGCGTCCATCCCCACGCCGTGAAGGGCCAGTTCCCCGGTCATGACCTCCGGGGCAATGGAGGCGAAAATCTCGAACTTGTCCACGAACGACATCCCGAATTTTTTCAGCCCTTCCAGGCATATATCGGGATACGGAATGTAAGGGAGTATCTTGTAATCGGCACTGTCCACCGCTTTCAACGCCGCACGGCATATTTGCGGCGTCCTCAATTCCCCGGGGACGGCCTCCAGCACCAGACCGTTGCGCTTCACGGCCGTCATGCACAGTTCGGGGGGCTTCAACCCCTCCGGAACGTAATACAGCGCGTAGCTGTTGCTATCGACGGCGGCACGGCACATTTTCGGTGTCTTCAGACGGTCAGGGACGAATTTCAGTGTTTCGCCCCGGTGGCCGGCCGCGGCAAGACAAAGTTCCGGCGTTTTCATCGCTTCGGGAACGAACTCGATGTTGAAAGCCGATTTCTTGATGGCGAAACGGCAGACTTCCGCCGTTTTCCGATCCTCGGGCAGCGTCTCGAAAAGGTTCTCGCGCCACGGGTTCTCGTACACCCCCGTATCGAGATAGGCTATATCTATTCTCTCTTGCTCTGTCATGGTTTTCAGTATTTATGGAAAGCGCCCGGGTGACGGGCGCTTCTCTTGGTTAGACATATTCCGTTATCGTTCCGTTTCCTCCGTCCCGTTCTCGCTCTGGAACGTGAAGGAGGTCTTCACGACCTGACCCGTGTTGTCCTCGACATAGACGTCGATGGTCTGCTGGTCATCGCTGCGCGATGTGTAATAGAGGCGGAACACCTCACGGTCGAGCGGATAGCGGTCGTTGGGCAGGAACACCGTACCGTCGTCCATCCTCAACTCACCGCGCCCGTCGGGCTGGAAATAGCGGATCGTGTAACGCGCGCCGTCATATCTCCCCTCCCGCACGAGCGTGCAGCGGATTTCAGCGGTTTCACCAACGGAGATTCGCTTCTGAACGGGCATCGTTTCCAGAGAGAACGTGTACGCCTGCTGTATATCCAGCCCGTTGTCGCAGGATGCGCATAAAAGACCCAGGGCGGCGATCCAGACCGCCAGGGCCAATATCTTTTTCATCTTTTTCATGTCGCTTGCAAGTTTAATGGATTATGAATTTCACGCCCAGGCCGAACTGCGCGTGGAAATGTCCCGTTGTAGTGCCCCATAGGATACGCTCACGCCCCGTCAGCGAGAGGATAATCCTGTCGGTCAGGTACGCATCGACCTCCAGCGTGACGGCCCCGCCATAGAGGAAACGGTCGCGGTGGCGGAGCGTAGAGCCGTCATAGAGCCGCCTCGCTGCGGCTGTCCCGGGTATAGAAGCCGTCGGTCATGCCTCCCCGTATTTCCAGCCCGCGCATGGCGGGCAGGGCACGCTGGGCGTGCGCCCCGTCCGAAAGGAGGAGGCATAACCCCAGCGTGAGAATGAATATCGCCCGTTTCATATCACTTTACCTTTAACTCGTTGATAACACGTGCGCGCACCAGGTCGGCATTCTCCACCGTGAAAGTCTGGTGTCGCCCGCCCTGCTGCTCGTGCAGTTCCACGACCAGCTGCTTGTCGTCGGCCAGCGTGAACTTCGGGAGCGTGAAGACCATGCGCTCGGTACGCTTGCCGCCGATGACCTGCACGTTGTTGTACGCACGCACGGGCCATACGACCTGCTCCTGGATGGCCGTGCGTTTGGCCACCTTCTTGTCCGTAATCTTGAACGTCAGGTAGTCCACGTTGAAAGGCACGTTGGAGGAGTTTTTCAGTTGGAGGTGGAAATAAAGCAGGTCGTTATGCACGTAGATACCTTTGAGGAGGTATTGTACCCCGAAACGCTTGCAACCGATATGCTTGATCTCGCGGCGGTCATTCTTGTAAATGGACTGCATGATCAGTTTGACCAGCAGCGGAGATTCGCATCCCAACTCCTGCAAATAGATGTCCAGCGCGTTATTGGGGCGGTTTACCGCCTCCCCGTCATGCAGGAAGTCCGCCATCTCGACCGACAGTTTCACCGGCTCGTCGGCATACTTGACATTGAAGCTGTAATAGGCCCCGTCCTCGGTAATGACCGAAAGGTTGCTCTCGCGCGAGAAATCACGCAGGGCCGCCTTTACACGCAGCACGTTTTCCGTGCCATCGGCTTTCGCCGCCAGAAGATCCGAAGACCCCAGATCGACGTAACGGATGGCCGAGGGGAAAATCACATGCACGGTCTTGCTGAACGTCACCTCCAGCGCGTAGGGCGGGATAACCCGGTTGAAAGTCAGCGGACGGGTAAGACCGTCGTACAAATCGCCCGTGGAGGGCTTTTCCTGCGCGTGGGCAGCGAACATGCACCCGATAAAAGCGAGTGCCAGAAGAATCTTTTTCATACTCGATAAATTTTTGATTGTTGATAAAAATGGATTTTTTCAGTGGTGTACGGAAGTACGTCGTTTGTACCCTTATTGAAGGGGCGGGAGCAGCAGGACGCTGTAACCGGCCTTGAGCGTGACCTTGACCGAGCGCATCTTCTTGCTCACGTATTGCGACACGCCCTGGATGGCGCTGCGCCCCAGGTCGGAGAGCAGTTGCGAACCGGCATCGTCCGTGATCGTGATACTGCTGCCCATGCCCGCGCCCATATTGGCGGCGATCTCCTTCACGGCATTGAGTTCTTCCGACCCCGGCACGGGAATACCCTCGTTGCCGTTCGTGTCATAGACCGACAGATCGACCGGAACGACCGCCCCGCCGTGCTGGACAGCGCTGACCTTGACCGTCAGCCGTTCACCGTTGATCCTCGCCGCCCCCGTTACGGGCGTACCCGAGGGGATGAGCAGATCTCCCGCCATCATCGGTTCCAGCAGCCGGAAAGTAACCTCCCCGCCATCGGTGAGCGTCACGGTTTGCTGCACGGCGGCACGGATACTGTTGCGCTCGGGCTCGCGAAGGTCGCTCCCCACCGTGTTGAAACCCCAGTTCCGGGGCTTGACGAACTCACGGGCGAAGACCGAATCGGGCAGCGGGGCGGCAAGCAGCGACACGATGTTACGGCGCACCTGGCGCACGGGCTGCACGGAAGCCTTGCCGGAAACGGAGGCTTTCTGACGCGGGGCTTCAGGGGCCTGACCGCCGTTCATGTAGCGGGCGGCGATCTCGTAGGACTTCTCCAGCAGCGCCACCTGCTCCTCCTGGGCCGTTTTCTGCGCCTGCTGTTCTTCCAGGCGGCGTTCCAGTTCCTCGATGCGGGCCTGCATCTCGCGCTCTTCCCCCGTTTCACCGGCGGTGTCCTCGTAGAAACTGCCTAACTGGCGGTTGATGTCGGCATAGGCGGCACGGGAAGTCCGGAAAGCTCCCGACGAACCGCCGGCAGGGCCGGAAGACTTATCCGGCACGGCAGCGGGCATGACGGGCTCTTCCTCCTCGTCCTCCATCCCGAACGCGAAATCCTGCAAGGAGCGCATCTTTTCCCGCTCCCTGCGCCGCATCTCCTCCTGCACGTAGGCATCACGCTTGTCCGAGAGGATACCCTCCGATTCCGGGGTCGGCAGCTCCGTGTTGAAACCCGCCGAAGGCTCCTCCCGTTCTTTTTCGCCGGGGGAGAAGATCAGCCACATGCACCCGGCAAAGGCCAGGAAAAAGAGCGGGAAGACCACCATCTTCTTCCGCATCTGTATCTGCCGGGGCGTGAGTTCCTTTTTCCCCGCCTCCGGCCGTTTATTCTGTTTTTCGTTCGTCGTCATAATTGAAATCTTTTAGATGTTTTACACTGTCGGCCTCCTGCCGTTGTCTTAATTCCAGCTCCAGCCGCTCGATATGCCGTATCTGCATCCGTTCCCCGGCTCCCTTGCCGAAGCGGTAGATGGAAGACACGGTAAAGTAGAGCGACAAGACGGAAAAGAACAAGAGCAGCGTGAGGATCACGATAATCCGCTTATCGGGCGAGAGCGCCCCGCAAGCGCGGCGCAGG
>PPYE01681816.1_pt1 | contig 12326 bp, 8 predicted proteins | sample 1559881 | NCBI WGS metagenome assembly PPYE01 (sample SAMN08240022, study PRJNA423297) | Human gut metagenome, whole genome shotgun sequencing project.
CAGTGAAATGGTGCTTTCTAAAATATTCGGTATAGGTTAGCCCTTCCATATCCCAATGCGGAACGTGAACGATCGGGAGCGAGGAGATCAAAATCTTACCAGCATCAAACTGAATTTTTCGGATACAAGCGCCGGCGCCAACCAGGGATGCAGTTGACACGTCGTAGATCTCATTGCCCCGTGCAGAGGTGAGCTTTGTGATATTCTGCTGATGGGTGTGCGCGGTTAAAAAGAGCTGAATGCCGGCGTCCGCCAATCGGGCGGCGAGCTCTTTGCCGCCATGGATCACATCGTAGCCGGGAATATGCTCCAAAAGCTCAAATGGATAAAGCAATGGGTGGTGTGACATGGCGAACAGGTAATCCCCGCTCTCCTTGGCGGCCTTGATCTGCTCAAAAATCCAATGGAGGCAATCCTCAGAAAAGCCGATGAAAGAGCGCCCGTTGCCATCGTCGTTTAACGCGAGCAGGCGGATACCCTCCCCCAGCTTTACACAGTAGGACATGCTTTGTTGATGGATGCTGAGCGCGTCATTGGGGCCGAACTCCGCATAGAGCGAGCGAAGGTCATCCCGGTGCGTCGCCTCCACCGGCGTTGGTTCGGTTCCGCTGAAACGCATCGCCCGGAAGAAATCATTTTCATCGTAGCCTTTGCCGATGTAGTCATGGGTAGCCGTCGTCACATAAACCCTTTTTCCGGCCCGGCGCAGTGCCTGAAGGCGCTCGATGAATTCCATATGGCAGATTTTTTCGCCGCAGTTGATCAGGTCGCCTGGGATTAGGATAATATCAGTATCGCCGCACTGTGCCATAAAATCAAACGCAGCGTCAATAATGGCTGGGGATTCCTTTAAACAGATTTGATCGCCCTGCTCCCGGAGTAGGTAAGCGCGGCTATCCGGCTCATAAATTTGAGGGGAGAAATAGTGCGGGTCAGCAATTAAAAATACACGAAGCATTGCGCCGCCCCTTTCCAAAAATAATTAGTATGCAAAGCAAACAACGTTTCCGTCCAACGTATAGGTTTCGTTGCGGACATAGCCTTCGCCCTCCAGCGCGGTCAGGAAGGCGTCCCGCATTTCTGCATTGGGGAATTCAACCCTTGCTTCAACGGCGACTTCCTCCGGCTCACACATATAGCAGAAGATGAATCCGGTCTGCCACCATGTTTTTTCCATCTCACGCTTGAATTTGTATTTCCCATTGTGATAGAGCGTCATTTCCATCGGGATCATTTTCTCATCCGGGATAGTGTTGTAAAAATCATCCGTCAGGGTCGAACCGGGCTCACGGTAATAAAGCCCCATCTCCGCGCCAGTAGCGCACCAGAGGTATTCGCCTTTCCACACCTGAAGCATCCATTCGTAACCGTCGTAGTCAAATTGAAACCGCTTGGTGTCAAGATAATAGCCGAAATGGGGCGCAATCTGATCATATAGCTCGCAGTAGCCGAGCTTGCGCATCCATGGGTCGTGCGCGGAAAAATAGATGCCCTGCGTTGCGTCGTAATCAAAGCCGATGGCCACGATGCCGCGCTGCCCGTCATCTCGAAAAACATTGCGGTCTTCATCGTAAACGATATTGATATCAAAATAATCATTGTCGCTCAACCACTGATAAAAGGGCTGCGCAAACGCCACAAGCTTTGGGTTTTGGGAGGACATAAATTTGCCGTTGAGCGTCAGCTCAACAATTTCCCAAAATTGTGGGCCCAGATCAGCAAGAGAGGGCTTATCCGCCGCATCCGGTTCGGTGGTAGGCTCCCCCTGCTGTGCCGATGAGGGAACCGCTTTTGCAGGCGTTTGTCGGGGCGCGTCAGTTTTCACGGCTGTGGCTTCTTTTTGCGCTGTGGGCTGTGGTTCTTCCGGATCAGCTTTTATCGGGAGGGTTGATTTTGCAGGATCGGGGATAGGCGGCTTTTGCGTTTCTTCCTCTTTAGGCGCCTGCTGCACCTGCTGTGTTTTTGTGGATTGCTGCGATACAGCCACGGGGGCGGATGGTGTGGGTGCGGCGAGTAGTATTGCCACCGCCAGCAGTGCGGAGAGCGCTCTCATGATCCATGCTGTCATTTTTATCGATTCCTTTCCTCAAAACGACCAAATTGGTGAATAATTGACTTCTATTATAATTGATTTCCGCATATTTGGAAAGCAGAACCTTTTTTAGCCTGCTTTTTTGTGGACACCTGGATACCGGATACATAGGATAAAGGAGATCATATTTTTTATGGAAGGGTGCGTAAATGGATGAATCAGAATTTACCTGCTGCGGTCATTCAGAGCTTTACCATGCAAAACACAATGTTTTCACAGAGAAAGGCAGTCCTGCATTGGCGGATTGTTTTTCCGCAGTTTTTTTCTCAGCGTTTTGCTCAACAAGCGCGCCAGATCAACAACCATTATAGGGGGGAAGCGCTGCAACGCCGGCAGTTTGCCACATCGCAGCTCTATCCTGCTGCGGTCAGAAAGCAGCAAATGGGAGGCGTTGCACTGCCTTATGAATTGGAAAACACGTTTAACGTAACTTTGAACCGTGCCTGTATCGTCAGCCTGTATACGGATGAATATCAGTTTACAGGCGGCGCGCACGGTATGACGGTGCGCACGGCGGATAACTGGAACCTTCGCACGGGCAGGCGCTTTGCGCTATGCGACCTGTTTCCAAGGCATCGCGATTGCAGGCAAATGATCCTTCGGCAGATCATCACTCAGATCGCGCGGGACCCTTCCTCCTATTTTGATAATTACAGAGAGTTGGTGGTACAGAATTTTGATCCAAGGCGATTTTATTTGACGCAGGATGCAGTCATGGTTTATTTTGGGCTGTATGAAATCGCGCCGTATTCCTCCGGCATGCCTGTTTTCGCCATCCCTTATGAGGTGGATCCAGCCTTTGTCATTTGCCGGGAGAGGGAATCCTAGATCAGGAACACATCTGTGTAGGAAGGCAGGATTCCATTGCAACGGTTGGCCGGAGCCGATCACAAAAATGCGAAATAGAATAATGGTAGGGCTGGATATGGAGTTTTAAAAGAGAAGGGTCTATTAAAGCTCGCTCAGAGATAAAATTGCAGAGCCATCCCGGCGGAATCAAACATCCGTTTGCAGAAATACACATGGAACGGCCCCAAATGGGCACGGATTTCACAGAAAAGATACATGCAGGTGCCGAAAGATAGTAGAATGGAGCGGGAAGCTTATTATAGCAAACTTCCCGCTCCGTTCTTTTCGCCAGTCAGCTGAGCGGCTGCCCAATAAGCCCCCATCAAGCCCGCTGTGTTTCCAAGCTGCGCAGGCACAAGAGCAATATCACGGTAGCTTGGCATCAGCCGGGCGTCCAGTGCTTGCTTTAGGCGCGGCAGGAGATAGGGCTCCTTCATAATCCCTCCGCCGAGCACGATGCGCTCCGGATCAAGGCTGTAGGCCAGCCCGGCGAGGCCGATGGCAATTTCTCCAATCCAGCTGTCGACCAATTGCACAATCGCTTGATTTCCATGATGCAAGAGGGCAAAAAGCTCCCGCCCGTTGACCGGATGGCCCAAAAGTGATTCGGCTTCCCTGGTTAGCGCGCGTGTGGAGGCATAGGTTTCATAGCAGCCTTCTCCTCCGCAAGTGCATTTGCGCCCTCCAGCATGTGTTACGATGTGGCCGAATTCCCCGGCCGCGCCGTGAAAGCCGGTGTAGAGCTCGCCATTGAGAATGGCCGCGCCCCCGATTCCAGTGCCATAAGTCAGGCACAAAAAATGCTGGCAGCCGCGCCCTGCGCCAAAGTGCGCTTCGCCTAAAGCGGCGGCGTTGACGTCGTTTTCCACCGCTACCGGCACGCCGAATGCCTCTTCTAATAAGGAGCGTATCGGCGTGCCGGTATAGCGGGGCACATTATCCGTCGCATACCGGATGCCGCCCGTTTGGCGGTCAACCTGGCCGCAGGTGCTTACGCCGATCCGTTCAAAGGCGGGGAGCGCGCGCAAAAGCGCCTGAACAGTTTCCATCAGAGCTGTGCCGCCTAAATGTGCATTGGTTGGCGCTTCTTTGGTGAATTGCGGCGTTTGTGCGCCGGCAGGAAGAAACCCGTATTTGATATTGGTGCCGCCGATGTCAACAACGGCAGTATTACAACTGTTCATAAAACCTCCACAAAGCGTTTGGTAATCTCCTGCGGCCTGGTGATTGCTCCGCCGACCACGGCGCAGAAAGCCCCCGCGTCAAGCGCCTGCCGCCGCTGCTGTGGGTAGTGGATACCGCCCTCCGCGATAACGGGTACATCGACCGCTTGGGAAATCTTTTGGATGAAGGCAAGATCAGGCAGGCTGGTGCCTTGCGTATAAGGCGTATAGCCCGCCATTGTTGTGCCCACGCAATCGAAGCCGATCTCCTCGGCGTGCAGCGCCTCCTCATAACAGGAACAATCTGCCATGAAGAGCTGGTCGGGATATTTGTTGCGCACTTCGTGAAAGATATCATCCAAACTCTTCCCGCCGGTTCGCAGGCGGTTTGTTGCATCCATTGCAATAATTTCAACGCCGGTTTCAACGAGCGCGTCTACTTCGACCATGGTGGGTGTGATATAGACGTCGCTGTCCTTATAAATCTGCTTGATAATACCGATCATGGGCAGGCGGACCATTTTGCGGATCTCTGTGATATCCGCTACCGTGTTGGCCCGGATTCCGACGGCCCCGCTCATCTCGGCTGCAACTGCCATGCGGGACATGATAAAAGAGCTGTGAAGCGGCTCATTTTCTAATGCCTGGCAGGAAACGATTAGCCCACCGCGTACACGGTCGAATATGTCCAGATTTTTCATAGATCAATCCATCCTCTTCCTAAAATAATAGCGGATAGCGCTTGTTTTTCAACTGTTCTAATTATATAATGGAACAGGATTTTTGGGAAGGCTTTTCCAAAGAAACGGCGTAGGAAAGGATGTTGTTTTACAATGGCTGATCTAGAAAAATACAGGGGTGTGATCCCCGCTTTTTACGCTTGCTACGATGATGCGGGGGAGATAAGCCCGGAACGCACCCGTGCGCTGGCAAGGTATTTGATCGATAAGGGTGTGAAGGGCCTATATGTGTGCGGTTCGTCTGGAGAATGTATCTACCAGAGTGTGCAGGAGCGTAAAATTACGTTGGAACATGTGATGGCAGAGGCGAAGGGAAAGGCAACGGTGATCGCACATGTTGCCTGCAACAACACGCGCGACAGCGTGGAGCTTGCCCGCCATGCCGAGGCGCAGGGTGTGGATGCGATCGCCTGTATTCCGCCGATCTATTTCCATCTGCCGGAATACGCGATTGCAGAATATTGGAATACGATTTCCGCCGCCGCGCCCCATACGGACTTTGTCATCTATAATATCCCGCAGCTTGCGGGTGTGGCGCTGACGATGCCGCTGTTTCAGGAGATGCGCAAAAACGGCCGTGTTGTGGCCGTTAAGAATTCTTCCATGCCAGTGCAGGATATTCAGATGTTCAAGGCTGAGGGCGGCAGGGATTTTATCGTATTCAATGGACCGGACGAGCAGTTCGTCGGTGGACGCGCCATGGGTGCAGACGGCGGTATTGGCGGCACCTATGCGGTGATGCCGGAGCTGTTTTTGAAAGCGGACGCACTGGTGCGTGCGGGAGACCTTGAAACGGCAAGGAAAATCCAATTTGCAATGAATGAGATCATCTATACCATGTGTGGCAGCCGCGCAAACCTCTATGCTGTAATGAAAGAAATTTTAAAGAGGAAAGGCGTGAATGTGGGTGGTGTACGCGCACCGCTGACGCCCGTATCCGAATCAGATTTGCCGGTTGTGGAGCACAGCATGGCGATGATTGATGCAGCAATTGAAAAATATAACGCCTACTAAAATGTAATAAAACAACATATAATGAATATTATAGATTATATTGCAATTGTAGTGAGGTTCATGATAAAATGGGCATGAGGTGAGGGCATGGATGAGAAAATGCTGTTACAGGCAATTCAGCAAATTGTAAAAACCGAAATTGAGCCGCTCAACGGCCGCATGGACGAGATGAGCGGTCGTATGGACGAGATGAGCAGTCGCATAGACCGAATGGAAAACCGCATGGATCGCATTGAGATGCGGATGGATCGCATGGAGGGGCGGATGGATCGGGTCGAGATTCTGTTGGAACATGAGATTCCGAAGCAGCTGCAATTGTTGGCCGAGGGCCATCAGGGAATTGTGGCGCGTTTGCCCAAGGAACACGAAATGGAGGATCTTCACTCCCGAGTGAGTACGCTGGAGCGGGTATCGGCGGATCACAGTGACGAGATTCGGCTTTTAAAATGCGCCAATGGAATGTAACACTTGCGTTCATACATAAAAAACCGGATGCTCTGCTTTACACATGGCAGGGAATCCGGTTTTTTTGCTTATGCATTTCCGATGCGCCGCCGGTTATGTTGCCTCATTCTTCTTCCAGAGCATCGCCTTGCCGAAGGCTTCTGCATTTGCATTGCGGGCATTTCCATACCCTGGCGCGCGGAGAAAGCGTGCCTTGTGCGCCGCATTGCGGGCAGGATACGTTATAAAAGCCGGTCGTCTGTAGATAGCCCATCGACATCAGCGCCGAGCCGCCGATGATGAGCAGCGCGCCTAAAATACTCAGCAGAGACCAAGTGAACGCCAGAATCAGCCCGCCGAAGACGGCGGCGAAGCCGAGCGCCAGAAATACCATGCCGATGGTTCGATGCCGCTGTATCTCACCGAGTGGGGCGGCCTTTTTTTGCAATGGATAGCCGCAGTGCGGGCAGGCTGGGGCGGCGGAGGAAACCTCCTGTTTGCATTCCGGGCATGTGTTGATTGCCATAAAGACACCTCCATTTGAACATGAGGAAGGGATTGCAGCGTTTGCCGCAATCCCGCTTTTTGCTTTATTCGCCGGCCTTTTGCAATGCAATGCCGAGCTCTTGAAGCTGAATTTCATCCACTTGTGCAGGGCATTCTGTCATCGGTTCGCTCGCATTCTGCACCTTCGGATAGGCCACCACGTCCCGCAGTGTTTCACAGCGGAGCATTTGCATGATGAGCCGGTCCAGGCCAATGCCAAATCCGCCATGTGGCGGCGCGCCGAAGCGGAACGCATCGAGCAGATAGCCGAATTTTGCCTTGGCCTCCTCTTCGCTTAGGCCGAGCAGGGAGAAAATACGGTTTTGCAGGGTCGGATCGGTAATGCGGATGGAGCCGCTGGAGAGCTCCACACCGTTGAGCACAAGATCATAGGCCTTTGCGCGCACATTGGCCTTATCCGTTTCGAGATAATAGAGGCATTCGTCCATTGGAGCGGTGAAGGGATGGTGCATAGCGACAAAGGTCTCCGTCTCCTCATCCCACTCAAAGAAGGGGAATTCCGTGATCCAGAGGAGGTTATAGGTATCCTGTGGGATGATATCGAGCTTTTTCGCTACCTCGTTGCGCAGTGCGCCGAGGGCTGAAAGAACGTGGGATACCATCGTATCTGCTACGATCAGCACCACGTCGCCGGTTTCCGCGCCGGCCTTCGTGAGGATTGCCTGCATTTCATCCTCCGTCATAAATTTGGCAAAAGAGGAGGTTGTGCCTTCCGGTGTGAGGCGGATCCAAGCAAGCCCCTTTGCCCCAATTCCGCGAACAAATTCCGTAAGCTTGTCGATTTCCTTGCGGGTGAGTGCTTTTACGGAGCTCTTGGCCGTGATGCCGCGCACCGTGCCACCGCCTGCGGCAGCGCCGGAAAAGACAGAGAAGCCGCAATCCTTCACAATATCGGTCAGATCGTAAAGCTCCATTCCGAAGCGGGTATCCGGCTTATCGGAGCCGTAACGGTTCATAGCTTCCCGATAGGTCAACCGCGGCAGGGGAAGTGGAATGTCTACGCCGAGTGCCTCTTTGAAAACGCGTTCCATATAGCCTTCGCCGATGGCCAGCACATCCTCCATCTCAACGAAGGACATCTCCACGTCGATCTGTGTGAATTCCGGCTGGCGGTCTGCACGCAGATCCTCATCACGGAAGCAGCGGGCGATCTGCATATAGCGGTCAAAGCCCGCCACCATGGAAAGCTGCTTATAAAGCTGCGGAGATTGCGGCAGGGCGTAAAATGAGCCGTTGTGGATGCGGCTGGGGACGAGAAAGTCCCTTGCGCCCTCCGGTGTGGAGCGGATCAGGATGGGCGTTTCAATTTCGACGAAGCCGTTTTCATCAAAATAATCCCGCGTTATCTTGGAAATTTTGTGCCGCATCAGAAGATTGCGCTGCAAATCCGGGCGCCGCAGGTCAAGGTAGCGGTATTTCAGCCGAGTCAGCTCCGCAGTGGGGCAGTTCTCAATGATTTCAAAAGGCGGCGTTTCGCTATATGCCAATACGCGCAGATCCTCCACCGCAATTTCAATCTCACCAGTAGGAATTTCCCTGTTTTTACTGGATCGTTCGCGTACCGTCCCCTTAGCCATGAGCACATACTCACTGCGCACGGTAAATGCCTTATCGAAAATATCTTTTGCCGTGCGCTCGTCGAAGGCGAGCTGGACAATGCCGGTGCGGTCGCGCAGATCAACGAAGATCAGCGCGCCGAGATCGCGCTGGCGCTGCACCCAGCCGCACACGGTCACGGCTTTGCCAACATCCTGCATGCACAGATCGCCGCAGTAATTTGTTCGTTTGAGCCCTGTCATTGTGTCCATTATAGATTCCCTCCAAAGAGCGCCTGCAAATTGCCGGCGTTTTCCTCATTGATAAAATCGGCGAGTTGATCCGCCGTTTCATGAACGACCAGCCCCATGAAATCCTCCGCGAAGGTGGAGAGCGCCACCTCTTGGGTTTCGCCAGACTCCATGTTTTTCAGTATGGCTTTTCCGGTTTCCAGCTCGTTGTCGCCGAGCACCATGGTATACCGCGCGCCGAGCTTGTTGGCATATTTCATCTGGGCCTTGACGGAGCGGTCAGCTAAATCGTATTGGGCAGACATGCCGTCCTCTCGGATAGAGGCGACAATTTTAACCGCCTCGACCGATGCCTTGTCCCCCATAGAGGCGATATAGAGATCGCACCTAGGCGCTTGCGGAAAAGGCGTTTTCTGCGTTTCCATTAGGAGCATCAGCCGCTCGAGCCCCATGGCGAAACCGAGGGAAGGCACATGCGGGCCGCCGAGCTCCTCCACAAGGCCGTCGTAACGCCCGCCTCCACAAACCGTGCCCTGTGCGCCGATCTCATCGGAGACGAATTCGAAAACTGTGCGTGTGTAATAATCCAGCCCGCGTACGATGCGAGGGTTGATGGTATATTCGATGTCCATGGCGTCGAGATAAGTTTTGACATAGCCAAAATGCGCTCTGCAATCATCGCATAGATAATCGAGCATCAGCGGCGCACCTTGCGCAATCTCCTGGCAGACCGGGCTTTTGCAGTCGAGAATACGCATAGGGTTGCGCGCAAGCCGGCCACGGCAGGTTTCGCACAGCTGATCTTGACGGGCGGCGAAATAGGTATGCAGAGCCTTGTGATATTCCGCGCGGCAGGAAGGGCAGCCGATGGAGTTTAATTCCAGATGCAGGTGTTCAATGCCGAGATAATCGAAGATGTTGGATGCCATGGAGATGATCTCCGCATCCGCCGCTGGAGCAGCCGCGCCGAGGCATTCCACGCCAAATTGATGGAATTCGCGCAGCCTGCCTGCCTGCGGCTTTTCATATCGGTAGCAGGAGGTCAGGTAGCAGACCTTTTGCGGCAAGGCCTCGTTGTGCAGCCCATGCTCAAGAAAAGCACGCACTGCACCCGCCGTCCCTTCCGGGCGCAGGGTGATGGAACGGCCTCCTTTATCGTCGAAGGTGTACATTTCTTTCTGCACCACATCGGTGGTATCGCCGACGGAGCGCTGGAACAGTTCCGTGTGTTCAAAAACCGGCGTGCGAATTTCATGGTAGCCGAAATTTCGGGCAATTTCGAGCATGGATTGCTCCATGTATTGGTTTTGATAGCTCTTTGCGGGCAGCGTATCCTGTGTGCCCTTGATGCTTTGCGTGAGCAGCGCCATTGTTATGATCATCCTTTCTCCGCGAGGCGTTTGGAAAATTTATTATTCAAACTTTCCGCCTCGCCTTTCCTGCACATGAAAAACTGATTGAATTGTTTCTTTCTATTTTCACATGTTTGTGTGGAAAAAGCAATGTTTCGGCGGGATTTTTTTAAAGATTTGTTGGATTTCAGCTGATGCTGCCCTCGGTGTACAAAGAGCAACACGGTTTTTTAGGGCATCTTCGGAGGCTGACTACATAACTTTCGTTGCCGGGCGGCAGCCCGGCTGCCTCAAAAGCCTTGCCGGCCGCCAAATCTGCTCCTAAAAAACTTCTGCGAACCTGCCAGCGAGAGAAAAGCGGCATTGGCAAGAAACGCGGGTGGGCTGATGCCCATCAAGGACGTCGCCAGCGCTGATTTTGGCCGCTGACAGGCGTATTGCTTTTTGTACACCGAGGGTAGGCAGAAGCGGCGATTGAAGCGCCAGACGGGCTTGGTTTTTGTAAAGCATAGAAAGCAACGCTTTATTTCGCGCCCTTTTTCGCATCCCGCGCGTAATCTTGTCCCTTTTGGGAAAAATAGATTGTAAATTTCCGGGCTTTGCTCCATTGCCCGGCTAAGGACGGGATTACTTTTGAAACGGGACATCATACGGCGCGCAAAGCCGCGCGCGCTGAAAAGGCAGATTGAGAAGGATCTCTATTCTTTGCGCAAGAAATATACGAAAGCGCTGCGCGCCCATGACGATACTGCTTTGGGCGAATGGCTCTGCGATAATTTTTATCTGTTGGAGCGGGAGGGGCGCGGCGTGCTCTCTCAACTGAAAACCGCACCGGCTCTGCCGCTGGATGCGGATGGCGTTGTGCGGATTTATGCCTTATGCCTGCGTGCAGTGCGGGAGCATGCGGATCTATCCGAGCAGATTTTGGAGAGCGGATTGCAGCAAGCAGGGCTGTGTAGCGCAGAGGTGGAGCTTGTGCCGCTTTTCCTGCGCGCCGCCCTGCTGCATACCGCTCGCCTCGGATGTGAAGAAACAGGGGAGCCAGCGGTTCAGAGGCTGAGCCATGCCGTTCTGACGCTGCGCGCGATGCAGGATTGGGATTTTGATATGCTTTTGGAGAGCCTAAGCCCCGTAGAGCAGATTTTAATGCGGGACCCGGAAGGCATCTATCCGCAGATGGATGAGACGACGCGCTTTTGCTACCGCCGCTTAACCGCGCAGGCTGCACGGAATGCAGGCATAACGGAACAGGAGGCGGCCTGTGCCGCGCTCTCCCAGGCGCAGGCCGGAGAAACGCCCGGAGAGCGCCATGTAGGCGCCTGGCTTCCTTCGGGCCCGTCTTATCGGCGAAGGGGGAAAACCGCCCTGCTGATGGAGGCGCTTTTCCCCTTGCTTGTTGCGCTATGCACCGCTATATTAACGCGCGCGTGGTATCTGGTTCCGCTTTTATATTTTCCGGTTTGGGAGATTCTCCGCTACCCAATCGAGGCGGCGTTTTCCAGCGGCGTTGCAGTGCGCCCGATGCACAGGTTAAATTTAGAAGGGATGATTCCGGAGGAAGGGGCGACGCTGATTGCCGTTTCTACGCTGCTGCCTGGCGCTTCCCAGGCGCGTAAGCTGGGGCAACATCTAGAGCAGCTCTGGCGAACGAACGGGCACGGAAGCGTAAAAATCTGCGTGCTTGCAGATCTCAAAGGCGCACAATCCCCTACGATGCCGCAAGATACATCCGACCTTGCGGCGAGCAGGCGGGAGATTGAGCAGCTTAACCGCAGGCACAACGGCGGATTTGTTTTGATCGTACGGGAGCGCTCCTATTCCCGCACACAGGAGGAGTATACGGGTGCAGAGCGTAAGCGCGGCGCGATTGAGGCGCTGATACGCTATTTAAGGGGGGAAGAGGTGCCCTTCCGCGCACTCTGCGGAGATACGGACGGCTTGCAGAATACCAAATATGTCCTTGCGCTGGATGCGGATACGGTCCTCCCGCTCGACGCGGCCTCTCAGCTTGTGGCAGCGGCGATGCACCCGCTCAACCGGCCGGTGGTGGATGAGAAAAAAGGCATCGTCACACAGGGCTATGGCATTCTTGTGCCGCGGGTGGAAACGGAGCTGTTTTCCGCTGGAGCAACAGGATTTTCACGCGTGATGGCGGATGCGGGAGGGCTTGTGGCTTATGATACCGCCGCTGCCGAGCGCTATCAGGATTTCTTTGGGCGCAGCATCTTTTCCGGCAAAGGCCTGATCGATGTGGATGTGTTTTACCGTGTGCTGCTGGGCGTATTTGAGCCGGAGAGCGTTTTAAGCCATGATATTCT
>PPYE01047821.1_pt1 | contig 12323 bp, 8 predicted proteins | sample 1559881 | NCBI WGS metagenome assembly PPYE01 (sample SAMN08240022, study PRJNA423297) | Human gut metagenome, whole genome shotgun sequencing project.
TGCATCGCGAAGCGTGTTATTGTTTACATCATGCCGCTTTTTGGCATGGTGTGAACAGTAACCTATGGTGAGAACGTAATGCGGGCAGCGTTCATGGTATCTGTAACATTTACCGCAGATGTGATATAATCCATTTAATCATTTAACAGAAGAAACGGAGATGGAGATACCGATGAAGCTTAGCGACATTAAAGATTATTTGAACACGCTGCTGGCATCTTTTTCAGCAGTTCTGGACCTGGAACTGACCATCCTGCGCTCGGAGCCGCTGGAGCGAGTGGCGGCCACAGGGGAATGGTATAATTCGGATATAGTCTGCTATGAAAACGGCCGCCTGATCCCGCAATGGCAGAACAGCTATACCATGAAGGTAATTGAGACGGGCAAGCCGGTGGTCGCGATTGACACGAAGGAATTTGTGTTTGCTTTTCCCAATATGAGAAAAAGTGTGGACAGCCGTTTTTATTCCGTACTGGCCTATCCGATTAAAATGCGGGGAGAGCTGGAGGGAGTAATTGTCATTGCTTCCTTTGACGAGGAGCAGCACAAGATTATCGTGGAAAAACAGCAGCAGTTAATGGTTTACTTAGAGCGGATTTCCGATTTGATCTCAAGCAAGCTGGAACAGGAGATACTGATTGAGCAGACGCAGATTATGAATAACCAGTTAAATTCCGTCATACAGGCAATGGAGGACGGGATTCTTTTGTATTCACCGACGGCAGGGATATGCCAAAGCAATATGTACGCCCAGAAATACCTCCATTTCAGCGACCCTGATTTAAAGGACGCACTGCTGGCGGAGGTTGTTACGGTGGCGGCCCAGACAACAGAGGAACAGCCAATCCTGATACGGGAAATACATAAAAATATTGACGGCTTCCAGTATCTGCTCCAGGTAAAGACGCGGTTTATCAGGGACAGCGAGGGAAGCGTCCTCTGCATTATCAACCCATTCTCCCAGATACAAAACAGCATCACGCAGAATGAACAGGAGGGGCTTGGGGTCGCGCAGAAACTCGTATTTTCAGGCAAGAAAATGCGGACGCTGGTGAATCAGGCTAAGATAGCGGCACAGCATGCATCCAATGTGCTGATAACAGGGGAAAGCGGAACAGGAAAGGAGATGTTTGCGCGCCTGATTCACTCGGAGAGTCCCAGGAAGGCGCACCCGTTTGTTGCGATGAACTGTGCGGCAATTCCTGAGTCCCTGATGGAAAGCGAGCTGTTCGGCTATGAGGAGGGAGCGTTTACCGGAGCAAGAAAAGGCGGAAGAATTGGAAAAATCCAGCTTGCCAACCATGGAACCTTTTTTCTGGATGAGATCGGCGATATGCCTCTGTATCTCCAGGCTAAACTGCTCCGTGTACTGAGTGAGAGAAAAGTGGACCGCATTGGGAGCAGTTCCAGTTCGCTTATCAATGTCGATGTGAGAATTATCGCTGCGACGAACCGGAACCTGGAAGAGATGATAGAGCGGAAGGAATTCCGGGAAGATTTATATTACCGGCTGAATGTCGTTCCGCTCCATCTTCCGCCGCTGAGGGAACGCCCCGACGATATTCCCTTTTTGATTCAGCATTTTATCGCAAAGTATAATAAGATTCTCGAAAAGGAGATAAGAACGGCCTCCGCGCCGGTCATGGAACTGATGATGAAGTACCGTTGGCCCGGCAATGTGAGGGAGCTTGAGAACAGCATCGAATATATGATGACCTTTGAAAAAAGTCCTGTCCTGTCGCTGGAGGCCGCGCCTCAAAAAATACTCAGTCTCAATAATGAGACTGGAAAAGGCTGCCACCGGACCGGCGGAGAAACATCCTGTCTGCCGTTAAAGACCAGCCTTCGGATGAAGGAGCAGGAGATTCTCAGAACTATGGCGGCCCGCTATGGAGGGCATCCCACGAAGGAGCAGGTACGGGAGATTTGTAAGTATCTTGAGATCAGCGTCGCATCTTATTACCGGAAAATAGGAAGCGCGGCACAGCATGAATAACGGAAATAGAGGAATGGTCTGAACATCTGAAATACAGATGCTCAGACTGTTTTTTTGTGGCGGTGACCTGTACACAGAGCGGGCAGGTTATCATTTAACAGGAAATTTCTCCTGTCAAATAAAACGGTCCATCCCTCGTTCACACGTTTTAGCCTTCCATAGTCTCAAAAATGAGAATTTATCCGGCAGATAGTCTTAAAAATGAGACTGATAGCAGCGGCTCATTGACGGTAAAAGGTACAGCCATGTGCAATATACACAATGTTAATTCCATATTTCTGATTTTTCCGACAAAAAACTATGCATAATCGATAAAAAATCTGTCTGATTCAGAATTGGCATGCAGTTTGCTTTATAAAAAAACAAAGCATAAAGTGCTGAAAGTCATCTAAAATTTTTATTTCTGAAAGGAGAAGTATTATGCAGTACAAATTGAGAGACATGTCATGGAGTGAGTTCGCACAGAGAAGCAAAACAGCAAAAACGATTATCCTTCCGTCGGGGGCCTGTGAGGTATACGGCCCGCATAACCCGCTGGGAGCCGACATACTGGTTGCGAAGAAGATGTCCGAAATGCTGGCGGAGCGTATAGACGGTATCGTCGGCCCATGCCTTGAGGTGGGACAGTCCAAGAGCCTCACGTCCTTTCCGGGTACGATTGCGATTTCCGGGGAGACCCTGAAGGCTGTATACAGCGAAATCATTGCGGAGTTTGTGCGTCTTGGCTTTAAGAACTTCTTTATTGTCAACAACCACCTTCACAACACACAGCCGCTGAACGAGGTTTTAGAGGATGCAAGAATTAAGAACGGTATTAAATACGCACAGGTCGGCGTATGGCAGTATCTACCGGCCGTATCCGATAAGACCGGCATGTGGGAGACACCGGCGCCGCACGCCCATGCAAGCGAAGCCCAGACTTCTGTTCTGATGTATTTATTTCCGGAGCTGGTTGATATGTCCAAAGCGCCGAATACACCGATGATGTTCGACGACAGATGGCCCGCAATTATGAAAAGCGTTCCGTACAGCAGCATGACCGACAGCGGAACTCTCGGCAATGCGCAGTCCGCCACGGCCGAGAAGGGAAAAAGGGCTGTGGAGCTGATGCTGGCTGAGATGGAAGACTGTGTAAGAAATTACCTTGAGAAATAAATATTTACAAAAAGGAAAAGGAGAAACAGGTATGAAAAAAATACTTTCTATAGCATTAACGGCAGCTATGCTTGGATGTCTCTGCGCATGTGGAAGCAGTTCCCCGGCGCCGGAGACAAAAGCTTTGCAGGCGGAGGGAACCGGTGAAAACGCGGCTGCCGCAGACGGGAAAAATTATGATAAAGTTTCCCTGAAGCTCAGCTACGCGACCGGTGATACCGGGATGGACGGCCTTACGGCAATCGAATTTGAGCGTCTGGTTGAAGAAAAAAGCGGCGGCCAGGTACAGATTGACCGGTTTCCGAATTGTCAGCTGAGCGGCGGTGATATGGTACGCCACGTCGAGATGATGATCGCCGGAGGCGCCTTTGAGCTTGCTATTATCAGTGAGAATTCCTTCTCCGATGTGGATCAGACTTTCCAGGTTACTTCCATTCCTTTTACATTTGCAAACTATGATCAGGCATGGGAAAAAGCCGATTCCACCGGAGGTGAGTTCAGTAAGGAGCTGTTTTCAAAGTACGGCGTTGTCTATTTGAGTACCTTCCCAAACGGCATTATGCAGTTTGCAAACAACAAGCGCGAACTTCACACGCCGGCCGACATGGTAAACTTGAAAATGCGTACTTACGGCGATCTTCAGATGTCTCTGATGCGTTCCCTCGGCGCAGATCCGACACAGCTTAGCTGGTCCGAGCTGTACTCCGCATTGCAGACCGGAGCGGTGGACGGTAATATGAACGGCTATCAGACTCTGTATTCCGGTTCCCTGCACGAGGTGCAGCCGTATATCACCGAAGTGAATGCAACGCTTTCGCTTTATGATTTCCTGGCAAATCAGGCGGCGTGGGACAAATTAAGCCCGGATACCCAGGCGCTTCTCCAGGAATGCGCAGAAGAAGCTGCAAAATGGGGCCGCGATTACATGAGCAAGACGGAAGCGGAAGTCAAAAAGGAAATGATCGACTACGGTGTTAAGGTTTACGTTCCGACAGCGGAAGAGCTGCTGGCATTCAAGGAAGGAGCAGCGCCTACTATCGAAGAATACAAAAAGATCGTCGGCCCGGAAGCATGCGCGGCCTGGGGCGTAGAATAAAAAATGAATGAAGGGGACTCTATGAAAAAAAGTACAATCAGCTTTGAAGCGGTAATCGTGGCATTTGTAATGCTTACCATGCTTATATTAGTGTTCCTTGGTGTTATTTCCAGATATGTACTCCACTTTTCCTTTTCCTTTACCGAGGAGCTGGTCTGCGCGATGTTCGTCCTCCTTTCCACAATGGGAGGCGCGCTGGCCAGCAAGGAGAACGGCCACTATACGCTGGATTTGATAACCGGGATGATGAAGCCCAAAATGAAGAGAGTATTTTTAATAATTGATACACTGCTTACCTGTGCTGCGGCTTCCGTATTATTGTATACAGGAATTATTATGGTGAAGAGCCAGATGAAAATCGGCAGCCTGTCGATTGCCTTAAAGATTCCAAACTGGGTATACGGTTCGTTCGTGCCCATTGGCCTGGCGTTTATCCTGTACCGCAGCATTCAGTTTATCGTTCAATTGCAAAAAAAGTCAGAGGAGGATGAGAAATGACTGCTGTAACCATGCTTTTGGTATTCTCCCTCTGTGTAATTATCGGCGCGCCGATTGGGACGGCCATGTGCCTTTCCAGTGTTTCGGCGCTGCTCACTTCCGGGATGGGGCTTTCGATGGTTCCGTTTAACTATTATGCTTCCATCAGCAAATTCCTCCTCCTGGCGATACCATTTTTCATTTTAGCCGGAAACATTATGGAGAAAGCCGGAATTTCTACCAAGCTAATTGCATTTGCCCAGTCCTTTGTGGGACATGTTAACGGAGGACTGGCTCTGGTATGTGTACTGGTGGCATGCTTTTTTGCCGCGATTTCCGGTTCCGGGCCCGCCACGGTAGCGGCTCTCGGAGGAATTATCATTCCGGCGATGACGGCCGTGGGATATTCCAAAGGTGACGCGTCTGCCTTGATGGCCACTGCCGGAGGGATTGGAATCATCATTCCGCCCTCTATTTCCTTCGTTGTCTACAGTTCCATTGCCAATGTATCGGTGGGAACTTTGTTCATGGCCGGTATTGTACCCGGTCTCCTCATGGGCTTTTCTCTGTTTGCAGCGTCTATGTGGGTTACGAGAAAGAGCAGATTGCTGCGCGCTCCGAAAGCCAGCGCGGCAAACCGGTGGGCGGCGTTTAAGGATGCGTTCTGGGGCCTTATGATGCCGGTTATTATCCTGGGCGGAATTTACGGAGGGATCTTCACGCCTACCGAGGCTGCCGCTGTTGCCGCTGTTTACGGGCTCTTCGTCGGCATGTTCATTTACAGGACACTGAGGATGAAAGAATTGCTGGCAATCGTTGTGGATTCCGGCAAGCAGACCGGGGCGGTCATGTGGACTGTGGGAAATGCGGCGCTTATGAGCTGGGTACTGTCGGTTTCCGGTATCTCGGGAGCACTGACAGACTTTGTGGTCCGGATTTCAGGCGGCCATACCGTTATCTTCCTGATAGTTGTAAATATCGTTATTCTGATTGCGGGGTGCTTCATTGACGGCAACTCCATCATGTACATCTTTGTGCCGATCTTCCTGCCGGTTGCGCTGACGCTTGGCTACAATCCAATCGTACTCGGCGTCGTCCTTGTTATGAATGTTGCAATCGGAATGGTTACTCCGCCGGTTGGCTGTAACCTCTATGTTGCCTGCGGAGTGTCGGGCATCCAGGTTAAGGAGATTGTAAAGCCGGTTATTCCGTATATTGTTGCCAGTATTATTACACTCCTGCTTGTAACTTATATTCCACAGATTACGCTGTTCCTCCCGAGGCTCCTCGGGCAGATTAGCTGAGTCTGGCGGCGCGAAGCGATGAAAAGTAAACTTTGCACCACAATCAACGGCGTTTTTTGCCGTTTCGATGCATTATTTGTAGCAGTTTGGCCGGAGGCTGAACTGTAACAATCTATCCGATAAGAGAGGTAAGAATTATGAAAAGTAAATTTGTTTTGGCCCAGCTTGACCAGAAGGGATGGCCGGAGGAGAACCTGGCTAACGCAGAAAAAGCGGTGGCTGAAGCGGTGGAGCGTTATCAGCCTGATATGATGATTTTTCCGGAGTGCTTTATGAGCCATTTTCCGACCGGCACCGACCGGGCAGTCTGCCTGGGAACTGCGCAGACGCTGGATGGTCCCTTTGTAACAGGCATGAGAAAGCTTGCCGCGGATAACGGCATCTGGATTATTTTCGGTATGAATGAGAAGGTTGAAGATCCGGAGGATGACCGCAATTATAACTGCACCGTGGTGATAGACGATAAAGGGGAGATTGTATCCACCTACCGAAAAACACATCTCTACGACGCGTTCGGCTATAAGGAATCCGATGATAACAAACCGGGCGACAAGTTCTTCGAACCGATTGATACGCCGTTTGGTAAAATTGGCCTCTTTGTATGCTATGAGGTCCGTTTCCCGGAGGTGGCCAGGTACCAGCGCTCCAAGGGCGCGGATATCATCATTATGCCGACTGCCTGGGTGCCCGGTCCGCTCAAAAGCTCCCAGTTCCGTACCCTGATTTCCGCCCGTGCAATCGAAAATACCGTTTACATGGCAGCCTGTGATCAGGTTGGAGAAAACGGCATGGGTGAGAGCGTTGTTGTTGATCCGATGGGGGTTGTCGTGGCCGGCGCCGGAGAAGTTGAGACATTGATTTGTGCTGAGATTGACACGGATCGTATAGAGAAGGTCCGGGCGAAGCTGCCGGCCTATAAGGATCGGCGGCCGGAATTATATGAGATTTAGCTGCGGCCGGACGACTCCCGGCCGCACTGAAAGCAAAATACACATGCTGTCTAAGCAATTGTCTGTCTCCATAAAACAATAGAAACTTCAAATTCAGGATCTCCGGGAGCCAGATAGAACTGCCCTCCCTTTTCATTCACAAGATTCCGGACGCTGGCAAGTCCGATGCCGGGGCCGCTGTGCTTGGATGAGTATATCTGCCCGCCTGGAGCTGAGGCATGGAAATTACCGTCCCAGTTGTTCCTGACGCTGATAAGCAGATTACCTGAGGCAATTCTGGAATGCACCTTGACGGAGCGTTTTTCATATGGCAGCTTTTCCGAGGCCTCTATGGCATTTTCAATCAGATTGCCAAAGAGAACACCGAGATTCCAGCCTTCCAGTTTCAGCTCCCGGGGAAGGGAAACCTTCAGCTCCAGGGGAACTTGTTTCTGCATGGCCAACTGCCGGTAATAAGACAGAACCGCGCCGGCAGCCTGATTTTCACAGAGAAACAAAGAACCGGTATCTGCGGGAGCAGACGCAAAACCGTCTAAATACTCCGCCAGGTCCTTGTAGCGCTGATGACCTGCCAGTTCTCTGAGTGTGTTCATGTGATGGCGCAGATCATGGCGCATCCGGCGCGTTTCTTCGAAGCTGTCGGAAATCAGGCGGTAATTTTCTTCCTGCAAAGAAAACTGGCGTTTCATGTGACGGATATTTTCCGACAGCACAGCCCGCTCCGTGCTTGCTTTGACCATATCGTACCATAACCCGCCGGCCAGAAGAATAATGAAAATAAAAGCGGCATTTTCTGTCTGCCAGCCAAAACGCACCGGCTCAAACACAGGGGCTGCTTCCTGGCAGAACAGCCCGGCCGCTATGGCGCACAGCCCTGAAAGAAGGAGGCAGTTCATGGAGTCGGTCTGTTCACGGTTCAGCATTGCTGTGATGATAAGCCAGCCGAAAAGTATCATTTTGATGCAGCCCAGCACCAGGGAATAAACGAGCATGGCATTCAGACTGTGCCCCAAAAGCGGGGGTACAGCCAGAACCAGCAGGACCGGCGCCGCGCTGAAACCGAGAACGATCCGCCGCGGCCGGCCGGTAATATTACAAAGTGTACAATGCAGTGAGGCGGCCGCAGTCAGGAAGAGATAAAAGCTGATATCTTCTAATCGGTATGACCAGAATCCGGCCCCGAACAGATGGAAGAGCGGGTACGCAGCAAAGAGTGAAAAGGAGAAGCTTGTCAGGGCAAAAAGGACCATTCTGTTTCTCTCAGCTCTTATTTTCAGACCAATCAGGAGATAGAGCAGCCCTACCGTAAAGGAAGATACGACCATGAGACCGGTCCGCAGGAATCGGAACGAGATAAGATCCGAAACTGCATTTACGGAGCCGAAGGCGGGAGGATAGACCATTCCGCTGTAATAATGGCGGGAATCGGCAGCCTGGACTACGATCTCCGCTTGTCCGGCCGCCTGAAACGAAAACATGCCGGTTCGGACAGAGGGGGCGGCTAACGGATTATCCACATCGCCGAGACGGCTGGCCAGACTGCCGTTGATCCAGACCCGGGAGGAGGAATAGATTTCAGGCAGTTCTAAAGCATACGTTTTTTCTTCCTGCGGGAGCAGGACGGTCAGGCGGTAAGTTGCGCAGCCGTGGGGTAAGGATCCCCTGCCGCCTGCCTCAAAGCCTCCGTATTCTCCAAGATAAGTATAGAACGGTTCGTGTCCGTCAAATTCTCCGGGGGCCAATAGCTGCTGGGGATAGAATTCCCAGCCGTAAGTCAGGATGGTCAGAATATCGTCACGATTTTCCCGGCTCAGGTTAAGAATGCCGTGTGAACCCTGAATGCCGGGAAAGCGGTACTTATTGTCAATGCGGTACTGCAGCGTAAAAAGGACAAAAGCGCAGAGGAGGGCGGCTGTCAGATAAAGAAACCGTTTTTTGTAAGTTTTACTATTGATATTACCTCCTCCTTATCATCCAATAGCCGGCCAGGCCACCCAAGATGAGTGCGCCCAGGCCGATTAGCTGCCTGAAAACTGTGAATGTATCAATCGTTCCGGAGCCCGGTGATACTGTTTCAGGCAATTCACTCACTGTAGCGGCCGTCTGAGAGGCGGCCGCTTTGGGTGTGCTTTGTGCCTGACGTTTGACGGCTCCTTGAGAATGCTTTACATCAGACGGCTTTGCGTCCGATCTGTTTTTGGAGATTTCTTGTTTTGACAGTGAAAGGCCGGCATCCCGCGCGGCTGAAAACGGGAGCGGGTCAGGGCGGACAGTCCCGGGGCCGGTTTCTCCGGTCCTATCCGCTTCCTCACCGGAGCCGTTGCCGCTGTTATCGCCGCTGCTGGTATTGCCGTTATTGCCGCCGCTGGTATTGCCGTTATTGCCGCTGCCGGCGCCGCTGGTATTACCGTTATTGCCGCCGTTACTGCTATTACCGCTGCTGCCGTTGCCGTCTCCGCTGTCGTTCCCGCCGCCGTTATGATTGCCTTCATCCGCGTCACCGGGCCCTGTTCCAGGGGGCTCGCCGCCGGAAGGCTCATCAGGTTCCGGGGCAATGACGGGCGGCTCCGGCTCTGTACCGGGGGGCTCCGGTTTTATATCCGGAGAATCTGTCACGTCCCCCTCGAACAGGCCTTCAGGCGGCTTGGACCACCGCTTGCCGCCTCCCCGATCTCCGCCGGAAGGATGACCGATATTGACACCGGTAGGCTGGTGTTCGATGGTCAGCGCGGTGGAAAAAGGTGTAATATCAGACCGGTTTTTTTGTTCCACCTGGAATGAGTATCCCTGCCTCCTGAGGAGTGAATTCTTTAATTGGGAGACGGACAGAGAGGTTTGGCCCAGCTTTACATTGGAAAGTCCGGTAATATCATACCAGTTCAGGCCGGCATCATATGAACACCAGACTGTCAGGCCGGACAGTTCCTCAAATTGAAGTTCATCACTATATCCTTTATAAAAGTCGAAATAAACGGTCTGGTTTTTTAGAAGCCGGTTCCAGTCGGCTTCCATGATAAAGTCGTCGACCAATGCATCGGAAATTACGGAGACAGTGAGCGCCGGGACAGGCATCGATTCAAAATCGAGAAGAGCTCCGTATTGCTCCATGGTTTCACCGGAAAAGGTTCCGTAAATAACGGTGTCACCGACCAGGCTGCAGTCAACCGCATCCCAGTCCCACTGCACAGGAACCGGCCGGTCTAGCTTTTTACTCCAAAAGCCATCGGGCCGATCTCCGTAAAAGACGTTTACTGATGAAAAGAAATCACGCCGCAGCGTCCCCGGCCGGTCCTTTATTACAGTGGTCTCAAGCGGTATCTGCTGGTGGGATCCGGCCGTATAACGGAGGATACGAAACGGTCCGTCCGACTCTGAAAAAGTGTAGTCGTGCCAGTTATCACGTGGGGTATCCCATCGAAGGCCGTCCGATGAAATGACAGAAACGGAAGAGATGACATTCCCTGCGTCCGCATTGACTTTTACGAAATCGGAATTCGTGCCGCAGAATCCGCCGAGGTTTAAACCGATTGCCTGTAAAATAGCATCTTTGTGCATGCCGGTGATGACAATCCCGGTTTTAGAAACCCGTACCCGGGAACTTGGCGTTATGTCATACCAGTTCTCACCGCCATCCCTGCTTTCGTATAAGGTGAGCATGCGTTCCGGAAGTGCGAAGGGCTCCCCGTTCATTATAAAGTCGAGATACAGGATATCGGAATCGTTTCGCGGCTGAAAAGAGAGTATGCCTCCCATTTCAATCTTCAGCGTAAAGGAAGGGGAAGGAACCTGTTCCCAGTCAAGCGGGTAAGGAAAATCATCCGTATCCAAGCTGCCTGTGACCAGATAACTTCCGGGCCTGCTGAAATCCACATCTGAAAGATCCCACTCAACGTTCAGAGTAAAATAATCATCTATGTGCCCGTCCGGTCCGTCCAGATACAGGTCGACCGTCTCCGGCGGCCGATTATATTCGTCAAACTCATACCCAAATTCCAGTTCTAGGGGGCGATCCGCATAGTAAAAGTCATATCCGCAAAAGGAGTATTCCGCTTCATCGTTTTGGGCGGGGAGAAGGAGTGATGAAGGCGAGGCGGGCAGAAGTTTATCTTCCAAAACCTCGGTGTCTTCTTCATCATCAGCATCGTAGCTACCGCCGTTGTCTGTACTGCCACCGGTTCCCGCAGTGATGCCGCCTTCGCCGGATTCGTTTTTATCATGCTCCTGGCCGAAGCCGTCCTCCCCTCCGTTATCAGGTTCAGCCTCACTTGAACTGGCTGCCGTATCCGGCCGTTCGGTTATCCCGGCTGTGCCGGGTACGACTGCCATTGCCGTGAGGGGAGCGGTGAGCAAATTAAAAAGAAGCAGAGATATCGCCGCAGCGCTTATCAGCCTGTATTTTTTCATAGAATGCCACCTGTCATCGAACTGGTGAGATAACGTCCGTATTCCCTCTCAAAGATTTTTTCACCGGCTCTGCTTAGCGGAACCATTTCCCCTGTTTTCAGAAGTATATCATTGCCGCACCTTCTTGCAATGTAGTCCATATTTAACAGATAGCTTCTGTGTATCCGCAGGAAACGCGGGTCGTCAAGCTGCCTGGCAGTATTTTCCAGAGTGCATCGCAGGGAAATCAGACTTTCGGCATGAATGACAGTCCTGTTCCGGAATACCTCGGCGAAGCGGATCTGGTTAAGCGAGATCCGCAGTTCCTCACCGCCGGAAAGGAAAGAAGCGCATCTGGCGGTGGCAGACAGAAGCTGACCGCACCTAGCCATAGCTGCGTCAATTCTGTCGCAGGTAATGGGCTTTACCAGGTAATGAACGGCATTGACTTCATAGCTTCCGGCGTAATGGTCGGTACTGACCGTTACAAAGATAATCGCGCATTCATTTCCTCTGTCCCGTAGTTTTTGGGCCAGTTCCATTCCGGAGAGGGGAGTCATATAGATATCTAAAAACAGAATCCGAATGTCAGGGTCCACCGCGGCGGCTTCTAAAAGAAGTTCCCCGCTATCAAATTCCAATACGGTATAGTCCAGAAGATTCTTCCCCGCATATTCCCGGATATATCGTGATAGCTGGCTGAGTGCCGCATTATCGTCATCACAAACTGCTATTTTCATATTCATACTTTTCCTTTGTTAAGTTGTATAGAAGATAAAATAAATTATACTTAATATTAAAACATAGAAGGAGGGCTTCCGCAAGAATATTTCAACCAGCGTGTACGGTTTGTGTTGCTGTTCACACGCAATGTCATTTAGTCAACAGTGCAATAAATTGGAGATTTAACTGAGGCCCGGAGGACGCGTCCGGAACGGACCATGTCCGGTGTGGTGAGGGGG
>PPYE01385542.1_pt1 | contig 12321 bp, 9 predicted proteins | sample 1559881 | NCBI WGS metagenome assembly PPYE01 (sample SAMN08240022, study PRJNA423297) | Human gut metagenome, whole genome shotgun sequencing project.
AAACAAAGGTACTACAAAGATTTTTTATAGCAAAAAATAACAAACGAAAACACAGGTTTTTACACGTGCCCCCTTTTTTCTCATCCTTTTGTACATTGACAGGCATGTTTGTATATTCATCTTTGAATTCATACAAATGCCTTGAATATCCGTGCTCTTTAATATATTCATAATATTTCAGATAGGGTGAATCGGGTTTATACCCTTTCATAAAATAATATGGAAGAGTGCCATATATAAATTTCTTTATTGTATGTTTAAGTGCGTTCATTTCATTAGTTGCTTGTAGATGTTTAAGATCTCCTCCGCTTGCTTTTCTTCTGCGAATCTTTTAGCAAAAATTTGCCCCTTTTCAATCATAATCTTTTTTCTCTCAGGATCTGCGTATATCTGTTTGAAGGCATCGGCCATTCCTTTGATATCGTCAGGATCTACATAGATAGAGTCGGGACCTCCGGCTTCTTCCAGGCAAGATCCAGTCGCGGCCACTACCGGAATACCGGAGTATAGAGCTTCTATAATGGGAATACCAAAACCTTCGAAACGGGAAGGGTATACAAAAATTTCTGCTAACTGATAAAAAGCCGGTAGATCATCAAAAGGAACATTGCTGATGATATGTACCCTTTCTTCCAGCTTATTCTCCTTAATGAAACGTTCAATTTTATCAGTATATTCCGTGTGGCGTCCTACAATGACGAGATGAATCTGTTCAGGAAGCATCGTTAGTGCCTGCACCGCTGAAAGGGCGTTTTTGCGTTCTTCAATACTTCCTACGTTAAGGATATAGTGATCCGGTAGCTGATATTTAGCCCGGATTTCTCTTTTCTTCTCTGCTGCTACAGGATGCATGAATGAAGGATCACATCCCTGATAAACAACTTCTATCTTATCGGCGGGAATCCTGAAATACTCAATAATATCACGCTTGGTACATTCGCTGATAGCAATGATTTTATCGGCATTTTCGCAAGCTTTACGGAATTTGTATGTGTATATTTTCCTGTCGATCGAATGGTAATACTGCGGATAGCGCAGAAAGATCAGATCGTGAATCGTTACAATACTTTTTACCTCGCTTTGATGTATATTCAGGGGCAACTCATTACTAAGTCCGTGGAATATATCGATTTTTTCTTTTTCCAGTTGTTGGGTAACGCCCCATACTCGCCACAATGAACTTAACTTTTTCCAGGAAGAAGTAGTGGGATAAGAAAGCTGTAGTTGCTGATACTGCCTCGTTAATTTGTCCAGCCTCTTGTTTTCCCGTTTCTTGGGGGCATACAGCACATATTCATTCTCCGGATAGAATTGGCATAGGATATCCACTATATAGCGGCTATAATTACCCAGACCGGTGAAATTCTGTACTGCACGTTTTCCGTCAAAACCTATTCTCATTTCTACTTCTTACCTTTATGTGATTATAATTAGACTTCAAAATTCCGATAAGGTTTATTCAAGTCTAAATAATGGAAATTGTGTTGTCTTTGTCCACTTTGTTTAGGTATGGTCATGTAATCTCCATATTTCTGTGACAGATAAGCGTCGTATTTCTGTACTCCCCATACTTCTTCATCTTCAAACCGGATAGGAGTGGGAGTGCCCAGGATATCCTTCGACATGATTCCTTTCATTCCATCATCATAATCGCAGACTAATGCGCATTGGTCGAAATCGTATTTCTTCATCACCTTCCTGATGCTTTCCTGTGCTCCGGTAAGGGTAAAAAACTTTCTGCATAATAGCGGTATCCATGAACTGGGACCTTTCCCATGTTTGTATGGATCGCGATGAATAAGATAAAGTACTCGTTTGTAGAACTCATACTTCGCAAAATGCATTCTTTGCGCCATACGGCTTTCCGGAACTCCATCTAGTGGAAATATATCAATATATACACCTCCCAGATATTTGAGATGCATACGCTCGATTAAGGTTGTGTTGGCATCCTGCACCTTTGCGAACGGAAGAGGATATTCCTTATCATTCTCAGCGCATACCGCTTCGTAAGGTTCCGGTAACCATTCTTTGGCATTAGCCATTAGTAAGTCATAATCAGCTCTTGGCATTCCGATATCCAAATCATCATCCCAGGGGATGAATCCTTTGTGGCGCACAGCTCCCAGCATGGTGCCTGCCATGATGTAATATCGCAGATTATGTTCTTTGCAAACTTTGTCAACAGCTAATAAGTTCTTTAATATGCGAAGCTGTAGAGGGCGGATGTCGTAATTAGCCATTCTATCTGATTTTAATTAATAAAGACTGGCTGGAATCAGCTTCTGTGCCTGTTGAAAGTCCTCTACTGTGTCCAGCTCGGCCGAGAAGAACTCGGTGGTGTCCATAACGTAAAAACTATATCCTTGCGGAATCAGTCTCTCAAAAGCCCGTTCGTAGAATATATTATCCAGTCCTTCGGTAGTAATCATAATTTCCAGTTCCCGGAATAGCGCTTTGGTATATTCAGCTGACATCTTTTCAATGCCGATAGATTCTCCGATAGCATTGGATATCGAACAGACTTTGCTGATTTCAACGACCTTTTGTGCGTCGTCCACGATGACTTTTATTTCTTCTGCTCCGAGCTCATGACGATTCAGTGCCAATATGTCGTCCTTATCCGAATGAAGCAGTTTCTCTACAATCTGCGGATCAAATACAATGTCGCTGTCTAATAACAAAATCTCCTGCCCATCTGTATAGGAACGGGTGAGCCATAATGAATAGATATTGTTGGTTGATTCATACCTGTCATTATAGATGAAAGTAATATCTTGGGTTGGATAATGTGCCTGTAGGAAATCAACGATTTGCTGCTGGCGATACCCGGTGACAATGATGAACTCATCAAATCCGTTTTGTATCAGAGCATCAAAAGCTCTTTCCAAAAGGCATCGTTCTCCTATTTTGAGAAGACATTTGGGCGTCGTATCGGTCAGCGGGCGTAAGCGTGAAGCTATTCCTGCGGCTAATATTACTGCTTTCATTTGGATGCTATTTCTTTGATTGTATCTATAACGATCCGGTTCTGCTCTGGGCGTCCCAATGTGATACGCAAATGAGTATTGATATCCGGTTCATTCATAAATTTCACTTTATAACTCTGTTTAGCAAAAGCCTTTTGTAAAGCCTCTTTCAGTTCTATCGGGTATTTGATTAAAATAAAGTTGGCAACCGATTCATATACTTTGAATCCGGGTAATACGCCGATTTCCTTTTCGTAACGCTCACGGTCTTCGTTCATCAGTTTGGCGATATTGCGATAGTGTGCGTCCGATTTAAGAGCCGCAATGGCGATATCTTCGGATATCCGGTTATATCCCAGATATTTATTGCTGTATCTGCTGAATTTTTCCAGCTCCTTACTCATGAATCCGAATCCCATACGTAAACCGGGCAATCCATAAAACTTGGATAAAGTACGGGAAATAATCAAATTCGGATATTTATTAACCAGCTTTTTGATGTAACTGGTATCAGTTGAAACAAAAGAAGCGTATGCTTCATCTATCAGTACCACTGTTTGGCTGGGCACTTCTGCGAGCAGTTCATCCAATTCTTTCGGAGTTAAACCATTGCCGGTAGGGTTATTGGGAGAAGCTAGTAAAAGAATCTTCGGATTCTCTTTCTGAATCATATCTTTTAGCGTCTCAAAGTCATATTTAAAAGTATTTCCGTCTTCGTAGAGAGGATATTGCAAAGTATGGCCATTCACCTCATCTGCAATTGATTTATAATACCACCATGAGAACTTGGGAATCAACATCGTTTTATTTCCATCTTCTTGAGTCAGGAAGTAGTGTACAGCTTGTTTCAGAATATCTTCTCCGCCGTATCCTAATAAGACTTGTGTTTCATCTATATCGTAAAGTTCGGATAAGAAAACAGATAATATACTTTTCTTTCCTTCATCATAAATGCGGGTATAAAAACAAAGTTTATTTATATCGAAGTTTTTTAAAGCTTCTACTACTTCTTTTGATGGACTGTAGTTAAATTCGTTTCGATCTAAAAAGTTCAAATTCTTTTCCATATTAGTTTTGTATGATTCCTTTATCGCACCAGGTTAGTTTCCTGACTTTCGTTTCGTTCAAAATACTGCGGTTGTTGCTCAAATTATCCGTTCCATGTAATTCGTGATGAAGGTGGAACACAATTCCCGCAAATTTGATGGTACGCTTGCGTACACCGCTATTGATGAGGCGGCACACTAATTCATGATCTTCGCTTCCCCATCCGGTAATAGCTTCATTGTATCCATTGACTTTTAATAAATCCTCTTTCCAGAAAGCCATATTGCATCCTCTGGAATATGAAATATCCCATTGGCGATAATGCTGAAGTAGTGGGCTTAGCCAAGGTAAATGTACTCCGTTGATTGTGTTTTTAGTACCTTTGTCGTGAATAGAGATAATGCAGTTTCTTTCTGCTAGCATCTTTTTGGTTAAACCTTCCCGGATTAATACACGGCTACCGGTTACGAAACTGCCTTTTTTAGCAAAATGTACATGATCTTTGACGAAATCTTTGTGTAAGACGATATCTCCGTCAATTTGTATAATATATTCTTTAGATGCTTTCGCAATAGCTTTGTTGCGGATGGAGGCCAGTCTGAAGCCTAGATCCTCATGCCAAACATGAATAATAGGGACTTCGGAGGAGGCTGCTAATTGATGAATTAGTTCTCTTGTATCTTCTTTAGAACCATCATCTGCAATGATAATTTCATCTGGAAGGAGAGATTGACGTAGCACGCTTTTAACGCATAATTCTAATGCGTCGCTTCTATTATAGGTGGATATAATTAGCGATGTACTTATGTTGCTCGCCATGGGTTTATTCATATAATTATTACTAAGTTAGTTAATAGTTAAGGGGGCTTGCACTAAAATTCTACAAATGTATACATTTTATTTGGTTGTGACAAGCGTTAAAGGCTTTTTTGCTAAACATTAGAGGGTTAGCATTCTTTTTTAAGAATAATATCCGTATCTTTGCTATCATTTTGTTATAATAACTAAGATAAATAGTGTGTTTGTAATGGAAAATTATCCGATAGAAGTTAGTATAATCATCCCTAATTATAACTATGCTCGTTTTTTACAGCAACGTATCGAGTCGGTATTGGCACAAACATATACAGACTATGAAATAATATTATTGGATGATGCTTCAACCGATGATAGTGTGTCTATTTTAAACCATTATAAAACAAATTCTCGTGTCGCTCATTTGGAGATTAATTCAGTTAATACAGGGAGCCCTTTTGCTCAGTGGCAAAAAGGTATAAGTTTGTCTCGTGGAAAATATATATGGATTGCCGAGAGTGATGATGCGGCTGATTCTTCTTTTTTGGAAAAAGCTGTTTCTATCTTAAATCAATATCCTCATGCTTCTTTCTGTTTTTTAGGTTCACATTGTATAGACGAGAAAGGGAATAAACTATCTACAGATTTTGACCGTTGGACTTCAAAGCAATTACTCCGTCCTTACAATATAGGTGTTTTTGATAGTGAAGATTATATAAAACAGAATCTTTATTGGCGCAATTATATTTACAATGCTAGTGGTGTTGTCTTTCGTAAACAATGTTTTGAACAGATAAAGGATTTGTCTTGTTTCTCAATGCGCTATAGTGGTGATTGGCTTTTTTGGATAGAGATGGCGAGGCAAGGGAGTGTTATTGAGTTATATGAAAAGTTAAACTTTTTTCGATTGCATTCAACAAGTACAACTGTTGAGGGTAACGCTTCAGGTAATGCGATTCTTGAAGATATTCAAGTAGTACATTATGTTGAATCATTTTCTTATCCAATAGGGCGTTATAAGCGTTTGATGCGACATGGAATGCTTTATAAAAATATAAAGCGTGCAAAAGTTGATCCGAAAATGAGATTGTTGTTGTTTGAAAAACTGAAAGGATGTTTTGACACAAGTGTGTGGACATATAGATGGGAACGAGTTAATAAATACATGAGTTTTTTGAATCCATGGCAACCTACAAGAGATAGAGATAGGTTGTAATGAATTGTGAAGTGCAATAAAGAAAAATATGGTTGACAAAAGAATTATAGCATTTTATTTGCCGCAATATCATCCATTTCCTGAAAATGATGAATGGTGGGGTAAGGGATTTACTGAATGGAGAAATGTGGTTAAGGCTAGGCCTCTTTATCGTGGCCATTATCAGCCACATTTACCGGCAGATTTAGGTTTCTATGATCTGCGTGTCCCGGAAGTTCGTCAGCAGCAAGCTGATATGGCTCGAATGTACGGGATTAATGGCTTTTGTTATTATCATTATTGGTTTAATGGTCATCAATTGATGGAGAGACCGCTAGAAGAAGTATTATCTTCTGGCAACCCTGATTTTCCATTTATGCTTTGTTGGGCTAATGAAAATTGGACACGGGCATGGGATGGTGGAAGTCGTCATATTTTGATTGCTCAAAATTATTCGGAAGAGGATGATCGTGCGCATATCCGTTATCTGTTAGATAATGTATTTAGTGATTCTCGATATATAAGAGTAGACGGTAAACCTGTGTTTTTAATTTATCGTTCCATGCTTTTCCCGAATATGAAAGAAACTATTCGAGTTTGGAGGGAAGAAGCTTTTAGTAAAGGAGTAGAATTGTATTTATGCCGCGTCGAAACGATGGATTGTTATGGAGAAGAATACCTTCAGGATGGTTTTGATGCTGCTGTGGAGTTTCAACCTTTCACTCATCAAATGAATGAATTTCAAAAAAAGAGAAATCCATTACGAAAGTTTGCTTATAATATAAATCGTCACCTTTTTAATACATGTAAGAAGAAAAAGATTGATTACTCGGAATATGTAGATTATATCTGTAAAACTCATTTTCCTGACTATAAAATGTATCCGGGGGTTACTCCAATGTGGGATAATACTTCTCGTCGAAAGCAAAAGATGTTTATTTTAGACAAGAGTACTCCCGAAAAATACGGTGAATGGTTATATTCGGTTATGAATAAATTTGTGCCTTATAGCAAAGATGAGAATTTTGTTTTTGTCAATGCTTGGAATGAATGGGCAGAAGGTAATCATTTGGAACCTGATTTAAAATGGGGATTCCGTTATTTAGAAGAAACAGAAAAGGTGGTAAAAAGTATGCAAGAAGATGGCTTTTAGATATAGGGAGGTGATTGTTTTTTTCTAGAATATATAATGTTGCTCGTGTTCGAGCCAGAGCTAGAGAAATCTTACAAAAAGATTTCTCTAGATATTAATTCGTAGAATTCTGTACCATATAAATTTGAAAAAGATTTTGTTTCTGCATTTACTATTGGTATAGGTGTGGCGAAAATTTTGCACTTCATTAAAAGCTTGTTTGAGAGGAACTGAACTTTTAATAATATGCTTTACTCGTTTATACTCTTTTTTTTCTTCTTTAAGGTCTAATGTCGGGATCTCTTTTCCTTTTCTATAAAATTCATTCCTTGATTGTATATAGTATATGTCATGATTTTTAACAGGAAATGCGTTGATCGTTTTATTATATATTTCTGTATATTCGTTGCCCATATCTTTTAAGGACTTCATATTTTTTAAAAGATGTCTGATTCTTTCCACTTTCTGTTTATACTCTTGTGGGGCTGATTTTATAGTTGAAATGAGTTTAAAGATATCGTCTAATGTACTATTTATAGGTAAAATCCAGCCGACATCAGCTCTTTTTACTCGTTCGGCAATTGCTCCTAGATCAAATGAGATTACGGGGATCTCTGAAATTAAACTTTCTGATAAGGTATAAGAATATGTTTCGGACCACATAGATAATAAGCAGATTAATTTTATGTCATTCTCTAGTAATAAGTTGGGAAGATCTTGTTGTATATACTTGCCGTGATAAACATAATTTGTCTTATTCTTATTGCATTTTTTGTTTGTTGTTTGTCCGAAAAGATGAATGTTTGTGTCTGTGCCTTTTACTTTCTCTGTTAATTCCTCTAAATATTTTAGTCCTTTTTCTTCTGTTATATATCCAATAAAGGCGATATTAAACTTTTTATTCTTCTTTTTATCTGGATTGTCATTATTAGGCTTTCTGTTTATTTTGTCATAACCATGTTCTACCACTTCGATTGTTAAATCCTTATATGTGTTCAGGAATATATTTTTTGTACTGTACGATGGAACAATGATCTTTTTTACGGTTTTAAGATTTTCATAAAACTCTTTTCTCCAAAGTGGAATGAAGTTGATATTCAGGTTGAATGTTTTTGCTATGCATGAACCACATCCTGCTGCGTTAGCATAGTTGCATAGAAAAGTTTCTTTGTTAAAGAGCTTCACAGAAGGACATATTGAATAAAAGTCATGTAAAGTATATATGACAGGGATGCTTCTTTCTTTTGCTACTTTGAATATATCCAAATACATGTGTTTTAAATGATGGATATGTATTAAGTCTATTTTTAAAGTGTCTATTAGTATTTTAATGTCTCTATTAAATGTATCATTATAGAGGTTTAATGTCGTATATTGTGAATATGGACCTAGGGTGGAGGTAATCTTGTCAAATGGTAAAAAAGAAGTTACATGATATTTAAAATCATCATCGGAATAATAAAGAACATGAAAATTAAATTCTTCTTTCATGTTTGTTATTAAATCATGTACATGTAAAGTTGTTCCTCCTATATTTTTCTTTTCGGCTTCTTTGAAATCATGTATTACAATTAATACATTTTTCTTAGAATGTGAATTAATGGCATAGCGGATATTTAACTGTATATCTGAAATTGGATTTTGTTGTACAAAGGACTCTGTGTTCTCGACGCATGAAGGATATCTACTTTTTAATATTTGTAGGTGAGAATTTATTAGCTCTGTTTTTTCTTGAGAAAATGACTGGGTTCCTTTATGGTAGATGTATGTGTTGTCACATAGTAGATGCCTATATCCAGCTTGTAGACATCTGTATGAAAAATCATTTTCTTCACCGTAGCCTTTTCCAAAAGTTTTTTCATCGAAGAGACCAATATTGTTTATGGCTTCTCGTTTAATATACATACAAAATCCATTTGCAGTAGGAATTTCAGGGAATAGGTTCATGCTGCATCTTTCAACAATTTCTGCATATTCCTCTATCGTAAAATCTGATGGTATCGTATTTTCTGACATAAAATCAGGTACGGATGCTAATGTCGCATTGTTAGATAGTGGAGTAACAGTTGCTATTGCAGCTTTGCTATATGCGCACTTTTGTATTTTAGGGAGCCAATTTTTCGTGACCTCTGTGTCGCTATTTAATAAAACAACATCGCGTGACGAGTGTTGCATCCCGATATTAACCGTTCGTACAAATCCTTGATTGCTCTCATTGTTGATTATTGTAATATTTAAAGATGGATATTCTGTTGTAAACAGGTTTAGCAAAGGAAGGATTCGCTGGTCTGTACTTTTATCATTGATAAGTAGTAAGGTATGTTTAGTAAGGTCTGTATGCTCAATCACAGTCTCTATACACTTCTTGGTAAAATCAAAAGCATTATAGATTGGTATTATAATATCAGTATCCATGGTGAATTAAAATAGATTGAGGTGAAGTACCACTTTGTAGAAGTACAGATTGTTTTTATACATAATGACACAAAGGTATAAAGAAAAAATAAGAGTGGCAAGTTATTAATCTCAGAGGTATAGATTTTAAGGCAATATGTTTTTCATCTAACTTAATACTCTGCTATGGCTTTTGATGTTATTTGGGTATAGGGAGCTTCCAAAATATAAAGTCAATTGTTCTTGTATAATTGATTGTTAGGTTTGTCTCTATTAGAATCGAGAATATCAGAAATTAAAGTGATCTTATTAATGCAAATCTTTCATCTCATTTACTTATCTTTGCAAATGAAACTATTGAATAGTTAGAAAAATGAAAAATAAACTGGCAATCATTATACCTGCTTATAAAGCTTGTTTTTTTCGGGAGGTTTTAGATTCTATTGTAAGGCAGAGTAACCGTGATTTTACGGTCTATATCGGTGATGATGCCAGTCCTGATGATTTAGAATCAATAGTATCTGATTATAAGGATAAATTAGATATATTCTATTTTCGTTTTGAACAAAATTGGGGTGGGAGAGATTTGGTTGCTCATTGGGAGCGCTGTATTGAATTATCTGATGAGCCGCTGGTATGGCTTTTTTTAGATGATGATTTAATGCCACCAGATGCTGTAGAGCGAGTAATAAAGGTTTGGAAGAAGTCTGGAGAATGCGATGCTGTATTTCGCTTTCCTTTGGCTATAGTAGATGCGTATGGTGAACTGAAATATACTAATCCACCTTTTGAGACAGAAAGGATTTCTGGTTATGATTTCTTATTAGACAAGTTAAGTGGTAAAATATCCTCTGCTGCGTGTGAGTATGTATTTACACGTGATGTTTGGAAGAAAACAGGAGGGTTTGTTAGGTTTCCTTTGGCATGGTGTTCAGATGATGCAACATGGGCAAAGTTTGCGGATTATGCATCTGGTATTATTTCATTACCGGGAACTCCTGTTTATTGGCGGAATGCTGAAGATAAGAATATAAGTAATTCTACACGTTTTGATGGGGAGAAGCTTAAAGCTACCGGACTTTTTCTAAAATGGATTGGAATGAATTATAGATTAAATCTCCGGGAGTCTAGATTTCAAGATGCGTTGGTGGCTTATGTGAATGTAATACTAGAGTGTTCTGTAAGAGGGAATTATAGTCTAAAAGATTTGGTTTGTTTATATGCTATTTTGAGAAAACTCTCTCCTGCTGTGGCTTTACGTGTCCTACGTTCCCATATTTTGAAAGCCAAACTTTTTATTTGAGATAATTTCTTTTGATGAAATGTTCAGTCTATAATTTATCTCCTAGTTAGAAAGAGATGGTTGAATATTAATTTTATTGAAATACAAAATGAAGAAAATACTTTTTATTATACCTTGCGTTCCTTATCCTTTGAATTCTGGGGGAAATCAGGCTTTCTTTCAAATGGTAGACTATATCCGTCATAAAATGTCAGTTTCTGTGTTGTTTTATGCTTGGACGATTGATGAGGCAAAAAGGGTAGAAAAGTTAGAAGATTTGTGGGAAGATGTGGATTTTTATACTTTTGTTAAAGAGACAAAAGAAGAACCGGACTCTCCTTTAGTGCGAAATCCTTTTTATTATAAGTGGCTGAAAAAGCTCAAGATGTCTATTGAGCGTAAAATGCGGAGGCAGTTATTATCTACGTCAAACGGTACCGTTGATTTGTTGAAAGATAAAGATTTTGTACGTGAAAAGTCTGTTTTACCTAATTCTGTATATAAAGAATTTGATACACAATATATAGATTATGTTACAAAAGTAGCACATACAGGGTTTGATATCATTCAGGTAGAGTTTTATGAATTGATAGCATTGGGATATGTGTTACCGCAGAATGTACAGACGATTTTCGTTCATCATGAATTGCGATATATACGTAACGAGAATGAGATGAACCTTTTTCAGGCAATACGGCCTAGTGATCGGATGAATTTTCTTGTTGCAAAAGACTTCGAATGGAATGCGTTGCAGAAGTATAAGCATATAATTGCTTTAACGGAAGTAGATAGATTATTGTTAACTAGCTATTTAGGTCGTGAAGACCATATTTATGCTTCTCCTGCAGTGGTAAAATTTGAATCGAATTCAGAGACGGAGTTTATCCCTTGTGTTCATCGACGTTTTACTTTTGTGGGATATGGAGAACATTTTCCAAATCTAGATGCTGTTGTATGGCTTTGTAAGGAAATAGTTCCTTATTTACGTAAATGCAATTTTGAGTTCACTTTGCAAGTGGTTGGAATGGGATATGAACGCTATTCTGCTGAATTACGAACGGCTTGTCCTGAGATAGAGTTAGTTGGATTCGTTGAGAATTTGACCTCTTTCTTGCAGGGGAGCATTGCTCTTGTTCCTATTCGTATCGGAAGTGGTATGAGAATGAAAATACTTGATATGGTTTCTTCAAATGTTCCTTTTATTACAACTTCAAAAGGATTGGAAGGTATTCATTTTAACGACGGCGTAGATTGCTTGATAGCCGATAATACTGTTGATTTCGCAGATGCTATGATTAAATTATCCAATGATTTGGAGTTACAAAAAATGTTGGTTCATCAAGCTAATGACAAAATGAAGAATATGTATAATCCACAAGAAATGTTGGATCGGAGATTATCGGTTTATACTTCTATTCTTAAAGATGAATGTAAGCACTCAATTAAGGGCATACCCTTTAATTTGGGCACTGTTGAAGTGCCCAAACTGAGTTTCGTTAAAAAATCG
>PPYE01627543.1_pt1 | contig 12321 bp, 4 predicted proteins | sample 1559881 | NCBI WGS metagenome assembly PPYE01 (sample SAMN08240022, study PRJNA423297) | Human gut metagenome, whole genome shotgun sequencing project.
GAAAGCACGTGGAAAAAGCTGCACGCGGCTCCCAAGACAAGGACTGTTTCGACACAGCCCGCCGCAGGGAAATCTATACCGACTACACCCCGGACGATTCCGGTTCACGCACAAGGAACGACACCGGTTCCGCAATACACCGGCTATCGTCCCGGTACCAGCCCGTACCATATCGACATCGACGGGGAAAGCCGCCGGTTCTTCATTCCCGATGAAGCGTTGGACGTATTCAATGACGAGTTCGACTACCGGGAGACAGCCAACAGCCGTGACCTCACGGACATGGCAGCGGCACTTTTCGTCGGGATGCTCGATACTCCGGCGGTTCCTTCGGGAGGTGGTGGCGGCAGTTCCAACGACCTGCCTTGGGGAAGATGCGAGGACGAGGACGAACGGGAATGGGCACGCCGGTGCGCCCGTGAAGCGGCAAGGGTAATCGGAAAGAAACCGAAGACAGGACGAAAAAGATAACAGCCTATGAATAAAAAATTCGATTTCTCGGAAATAGACGGGGCACTTCCGACTGCCGAAAAAATGCAGGAGCAAGACCGCATAATCGATGCGCTGAAAAACAATTATGAAGCTGTCCGCATTCTTAGTGCCAACGTGGAAAAGCTCGAAAACAGACTTTCGGAAGCCCTGCCCAAAATGGACGGGGCTGTTTCTTCCCTGCGTGGGGCAAGCACGGTCACACTCGGCGAGGAAGCGAGAAAGACGCTTGAACAGGAGGGAGAGAAAATCTGCCGGAAGATGGCCGACAGGATGGAACGGGAATGCGCAAGGCTAGCCGGACGCCTCTCGGCGAATGACCGTGTGCTTATCTCCGCAACCGCTTTCTGGTGTATGGTAGAGGCAATCATCTCCCTCGCGGCGGCTTTGCAAGTTAAGACGAGAATGAAACATTACCAATTAAATAAATATAAGTATGACAACAGTAAAGGTGAAATTCCGCCCGTCAACAGTCGAAGGCCGTCCGGGCACTATCGTTTATTTTGTAACTCACCGCCGTGTCGTCAGGCAAATCACAACCGGTTATAAGGTGTTCTCTCATGAATGGGATGATAAACAGTCAAGACCTGTTTCGGCACCGGCTGGCGAACGGATAACCGTTATTCAGACAATAATCCGAAAACTGGAGGAGAATTTGGAAAAGCTGAACAGGATTATTGAAAGATTCGATCTGCTACGACGAGGTTATTCATCTGAAGATATAATTATGGAGTTCCGGTGCACCGAAAAAGAAAATACCCTTTTTATATTCATGGAGAATCTCATCGAGCGACTCTGCCAATTAAATCACATCGGTACGGCCAAGAACTACCATACCGCACTCGGCAGCTTCAAATGATTCCGGGATAACAAGGACGTTCCGTTGGCAGTAATAGACCAGATGATAATGGAAGATTATCAGGTATACCTGAAATATACATTGACTGTTATAGTAAATAACTAAATATTTTTAGAGCATTGCGTATCAGTAATATATTAAATGTGATGATTTCTAGGTCTTAATAAAGAAGCAATAGTTATTTATGAGATATAAAGAACTTATCATTTTACAAAAAATAGGAAGGTAAAAATACATATAATACCCCTTTGTAGGTAATATTTCCTTATCATAAATGATTATGTATAACAATCTAATATAAATTAATATCAACTGACTACTAATACGATAGCTACACACAATAAATAGAAATATATAATTTAAGCAATATTATATGCATACAACAATTTATTAAAAATACCTAATAATTGGTATTGATGGATTTAGCTAAACAAACGAACTTTGCGGGCAAAAAATAAAGCAAGATGGAAAACCTATATGAATTGTTGGAAGAAGCAGCACATAAAGTGCCGACAAAAGGAATTGTTATTGTAAATAATAGTCAATGTGATCTTTTTCTAACTTATTCAGAGTTACGAGAAAAATCTAGAAAAATAGCTTTTATTTTAAAATCTTACTATCAAGTAAAGCCTGTCAGTAAGATAATAATCTCTGTTGAAAAATCCGAAAATTTTATATTATTATTTTGGGGATGTGTTATGGCAGGTTGTATACCCGTTTTAATGCCTTCTGTACAATTCAGTAATAAGAACTCTATTGCTTTTGAACGCCTAAAGAATGCAATTGATATATTAGGTGTAGTTACACTTATAACAAATGATATTAATCTATTTGAATATTATAAATCTTCATTTCATAAAGCTGTGTGTGTTGAAGATATTATGAAACAATTGGATTTGTTGCAAGATTATTCTTTACACATACCTAAAAGAGATAGTAAAGATTTATGTGTTATTCAGTTTTCATCAGGAAGTACAGGGGCACCCAAAGGAGTCATGCTTAGTTTTAACAATATTTTAACTAATTTGAAAATAAAAACTCTTGCGGATGAAATTACAACTGAAGATACTTTGATTCACTGGATGCCATATTTTCATGATTATGGTCTATTTGGAAATCATTTGGTTTGTTTGTATAACCAAATTACAGAAATAAAAATAGAGCCTTTTTCCTTTTTAAGAGATCCTTTGATTTTTCTAAAGAAAATTTCCGAATATCAAGTAAGTATTTGTGGCGGTACGACACCTTCAGGATTGGATTTGTTAATTCAAAAGTTAGAACAATCTAATGACATAAAAGAATTGGATTTATCTCAAGTGAAGACTCTTTCAATTGGAGCAGAAATGGTTCCATCTAATTTATACGTCCGATTATCCCCCCTTTTTCAACTTGGGTTTAATCGAAATGCATTCCGCCCTTCATATGGAATGGCTGAAACAACATTGATTGTTTCTTCCTGTTTACCGGGTTATGGAAATAAAAATATAAGAATAAATAGAGAGGCGTTCTATGAAGGGATTATCAAATTAGTCGATAAACAACAAGATTTTTGTGAATTTGTTAGTGCAGGTAGAATATTACCAGGCTTACAAGTACGCATTGTTAAAGACGGTATTCCTCAAAATAATTTAAATTTAGGAGAGATTCAAGTAAAAGGCGCTTGTGTCATGTCTGGTTATTATAATGACATACAATCAACAGATGAAGTATTAAAAGACGGTTGGTTAAGTACAGGAGATTTGGGCTTTTTTGATTATAACAATATTCTTTATATAGTAGGTCGAAAAAAGGAAACAATTATAGTAAATGGACAAAACTTTCATCCTTTTGATTTAGAAAATTGTGTCTTAGAGAAATTTGGTCTTTCAATTGAAAAAACTGTATTTACATCTTTTTATTCTTCTACAGAAAATCGTGAAATTGTACTTCATTTCTTTGTATTATCAAGAAAAATGTCGGAAGAACAAATAAGACAATTAATAAATGAATGTAACGCATTTCTAGCAGACAAAGTTGGATTTGCTCCAGAATACTCTATAAAGATAAAAAAAGGAGAAATACTCAGAACTTCTAGCTCTAAAATAAAACGTCGATCTATGGCAAAGTATTTTGAGCAAGGACAGTATAATAAATCAATTGTAAAACTAAACAAAGAATCTCATAATATGGATTATTTATTGGTTCTCAAAAAAATATGGTCAGAAGTTTTAAAAACAAACCTCATTCATATAGAAGATAACTTCTTTTCTTTAGGAGGAGACTCAATACGCAGTATGATGGCTGTTTCTAAACTTGAAGAACTGTTAAATATTAAATTAGAAAATAGTTTCTTCTATAAATATCCGACCTTAGTCTCTCAAAAACATTATCTTGAACAATATTTATTAAAAGAACTTCAATCTCCTTTAAATGAATATGAACTGTTAGTTCGAGAGTTTATCAGCGAAGAAATAGGAATTCCCTCTTTAGAAATACAATATACAGAAAATATTATAACTAAAGTGACTTCTTTTGCCGCTGTATATCAAATGATGAAGCGCTTAACTGAAGTTTTTGATAAAATAACATTAGATGATATAAAAGATAAAACTTGTATACGAGATATAGCACAAACCATTAAGGAACGCTATGCAACTCCAGAGGGGTATTCTTTTCCGTTAATGGATTTCCAAGAAACATTATTCTATCACAGTAAAAGTTTTATCCGTAATGAACCGACAGGATTAAGTTGTTATATCATTTGTCGGACACAATTGAAAGGTTTTTTTGATCCAGCATGTTGGGACAAGACGTTAAATCACATTATTAACTGTCATCCATTGTTACATTCTATTCTTTCCGAAGAGTCGGATAAACCTGAGATGATAACTCTTCCTGAATATCCGACATTTAAAAGTTCTTATGAAGATATAACTTCAATGAACAAAGAACAACAGGAAACATTCTTTTTACAAAAGGACGAAAAAGATCATGATCACAGATTTGACCTTAAAGAGTATCCTTTATTCTATTGTAATATTTATAAAACAGGGGAAGATGAACATGAATTAATTATACATATTGATCACCAGATAATTGATGGTTTCAGCTTTTTTCAATTCCTTCAAGAATTAACATCAACTTATGATCAGTTTATCGCTGGTAAAGAAATAACTGTTGAACAAGAAAAAGGTCTAACTTTTTCTGACTATGTTTTTGTGGAGAGATTCAGAAGGCAAACAAAGCGATATCAGAATGCAATGGATTTTGCCCTAAAGGTGTTTAAAGATTTACCAGAGAAAATATCTATTCCCACGAAATGTCAGCCATCTTTAATAAATAAAGTCCATTTTAATACCTTACATACGGAATTGGATTCTTTATTGATGAATAAAGTTCTTGAAATCAGTTCTCATACTTCTGGTATATGCCTTAATTCCTTACTTATGGCATGCTATTTTAAACTGATGAATTTGTGGTCTGGACAAAATGATCTCATTATCAACATGCCTGTATTTAACAGGGAACAGCATTTACCTAATGCAAAAAATATAATAGGTAGTTTTCTTGATATTTTCCCTGTCCGTATCCAAACATCTCCACAAGAACCGATTGTTTCTATTGCACGTAAGATAGAACAATTTGTACGAACCATGCTTGAGTATCCAATATCTTCAATAGAATTGTCCAGAAAAATCGCAGAACAGGAAGGCTTAAAACAAAGCTCTTTGAGTGCAATTATTTTTAGTAATTCTATCAATATGCTTCCCAAAGGTATCAGTCATTCATCTAGATATTTGACAATTGGTGCGCCTAAAGTACAGACAGGTGCACCTGGTACTTATATAGACCTTGTTATGTATACATGGGAAAATAAATGGTGTTTTGATTGGAATTATGTTCGTGAGCTATTTGATGCGGAATACATACAACTACTTTCTGAACAATTCACGTCTATGCTTAACCAATTGGTAGATGATACAAACACTAAGGGATACGAAGAGCGTTCATGTTCAAATATACTCCCTCTCTTCTATATAAAATTATTGGAGCAAACAAATAAAACAGAACATGCTTATCCTCTTAAAACAATATATGAACAGATCAGTAATACTGTAGATTTGTATCCTAATAGAGAGGCGATCTCTTATCAAGGAGTTTCTTTAACTTATACAGAGTTTTGGAAAAAAGCTAATCAGATGGCGCATTTCTTACGTTCTCTTGGAGTGGTACGAAATTCTAAGGTTGCTTTATTACTGAACAGAACGCTTGATTTGCCTATAGTACAACTTGGAATTCTTTTAGCAGGTGGGGCGTATGTGCCAATTGACCCTTCTTATCCTTCGGATAGAATACAGTATATGATAAATGACTGTGGAGCAGAAGTTCTTGTAACTCAAGGAATACATGTAGACAATATTAATAGTTCATATACCCCCAACATTAAACATTGTGTGTTACTTGATGATGATTCTATTCCTTTACCTGATACATATCGTCGATACACCGTAAATGATATAAATAGTCAATCTATGGATAATATAGTACCTTGTAATACTCCTGATGATTTGATTTATATGATTTATACTTCTGGTTCAACAGGACAACCTAAAGGTACAATGCTTAGGCATAGAAATGTATCCAATTTTTTGAATTATGAGAAAGAAGCGTTTAATGTAAACTGTAATAACAGGTTTGCTTTAATAACATCGTATTCCTTTGATATGACTGTTACTTCTAATTGGCTACCTTTCATTGCCGGAGCTTCTTTACACATTCTTTCCGATAATGCAACTAAAGATATAGAGAAACTTCTGTATTTTATAGATGAAGAAAAAATCAATTTTTTGAATGTAACTCCCTCTCATTTTTCAATGTTGGTAAATATGTTGGGATTTTTGGAGAGACCTGTAAACCTATCACCCAATATGACTATTATGCTGGGTGCTGAAATTATCAATGTTTCGGATATAAACAGGTGGTTAGAAAATTATCCTTTGCACAAATTTATTAATGAATACGGCCCTACAGAAACAACGGTGGCTTCCACTTTTTATCCTATCCCGATTGAAGAAGACGGCAAATGTCATTTAAATATAGTTCCAATAGGGAAACCGATTTATAATACACAAGTATATGTATTAAATGATAATTTAGAATATACACTACCAGAAGTTCCTGGTATCCTTTATATTGGAGGCGAGGGAGTGTCATGTGGTTATTTGAATAAAGAAGAGAAAACGAAATCTGTATTTATCAATAATCCTATTACTCATGAAGGAATTGTATATAATACAGGAGACGTTGTAAAGATGACTGTAACTGGCGATATTGTATTTGTAGGACGTAAAGATTTTCAAGTAAATGTCAGAGGGTATAGAATTGAATTAGGAGAAATAGAGAATGCTTTATTAAAAGTATCAGGTATTACAGAGGCTTGTGCAGAGATTCAATATGATGTAAACAAACAGCCTGTAGTTGTAGCTTTTTATGTTACAGCAAATAATTGTGATTTAGAATACAAGGATATAATGTCTGTTCTGCAAATGAAGATACCTCACTATATGTTACCTTCCGCAATGGCTAGAATAGAGCAGATTCCAATTTCTGCCAATGGAAAAACAGACAAGAAGCAATTACCCAATATTGCGAATCAGAAACAAAATTTTGTTAAAAGGGATATTGTAGGTCCAAGGAATGAAAGGGAAAAACAAATAACCTTAATCTGGGAAAAGGTATTAGGGATACCAGAGGTAGGTGTATTTGATAATTTCTGGGATATAGGAGGCGACTCTATCCGATCTGTAAGGTTAATAAAAGAATTAAAGGAGGTCGGATTAACCAACATCAAATTAAAAGATTTATTCGATAAACCTACGATAGCCGAACTGCTTGAACAAGAAATAGAGAATAATAAAGTTGAGAATCTCATTTGTATGAAAAAGGTTTCTACTCCATATGCAAAACTTATATGTCTTCCATATGCAGCAGGAACCCCTGGTATGTATAGTACATTTTCTGGGGATTTTACCGGAGAAATCAACTTATATACAGTACAATATCCGGGACATGGAGATGGACGTGAGATAAAGTCCTCTGTAGAAGAAGTTGGTGCGCTATTAGCCAATGAACTGAAAGAGGCTGATAAAGAGATTCCTTTGTTTATCATGGGATATTCTTACAGTTGCTATATTGCTTATGATATCTGTAAACGATTTGAACAAGAAAATATTCCGATACAGGGTATTATAATGATTGGTGGAACTCCTCCTACATTGCGTGATGACTTAATGCAATTCTTTTCAAATGACGATAATGCCCTTTTGGATTATTCACGTGCAAAAGATCTGTTGAATGAAGAATTGATCGCAACTTTATCAGATGAAGAAAAACATGAATATTTGCATGAGTTGAGAATGAATACTGTAGCAATGGTAAATTACAAGTTTCTTGATTGTAAATTGAAAACCCCATTATGTTCCATCGTCGGTAGAGAGGATGAGCCTACAATTCGAAACAATCAACATCTATGGAATAATTACTTTCAGAAAGTTTCTTTCCACCAATTGCCAGGAGGGCATGTTCTTATTACAAAATATCATGCGGAATTAGCTAAGTTGATAATGAATTATATAGAATTGCATGTATAAATATGCTTGTATTACCCTTTTCCGATATAGCAGTAGAAATTGTGGAAGATAGTCCTTTTGCTACTTCAGATAATCTCTTTAATGAGGAAAAAATATTCATTAAAAGAGAATGGTCTGAAATACGTCTTAAAACTTATATTTTGGGACGTTGTGCCGCACATCGTGCCTTACAGACTTTACAAAAGGAAATAGTTCCCATTTTAAAAGGAAGAGATGGTGAACCAATATGGCCATTTGACATAGTTGGTTCTATATCTCATAAAGATGCAATAGCAGTTGCTGCTGTTGGAAAGAAAAAGAGGTATAAGGGTATTGGAGTAGATATTGAAGATCAAACGACGATATTATCAAAAAAGGAATATTCTCTTTTTTGTACACCCCAAGAGATAGCGTGTATAGATAAGAAAGAATTTTCTCCTATTGACATTTTTTCACGTAAAGAAGCTATTCTAAAGGCATATTATACAGCATATAGTAAATTATGCAATTGGATTGATATTGACACGATAAATGTATCTAAAGCTTCCAATGTAACTATAATATGCATGTTAAAAAAAAATTTTATTATAAACCTATGTTGTGTAGAAAAGTAAAAACAATTTTAGTCATTATGGGAATATGTTGTTTCCCTATGATATCTTGGGCACAAGTTTTTCTTTCTGGTCGAATCGTAGATAAAAAGACAAATGAACCTGTTGTAGGAGCTTCTGTATATATACGAAAAAATCAGGTTGGAGATAATGCAAATGATAATGGGTTATACAGAATAAAATTACCTCAAAACGGAACGTATCTTGTAGAGGTTTCTTTTATCGGATACAAAACAATAAAACAGTCTGTTACTGTAAATAGAAATACAACTAAAAATTTCTTTTTGGAAGAAAGTACAGAAGTGTTGAATGAGGTCGTGGTAAAAGCATCCTCACAGCAGGCAGAAATAAATCATATACGTAAAAGTCCTATGGCTGTAACGGTTGTTGATGGAGCAAAATTAAGAGGTCGTTCAACTGGAATTGAAGAAGTACTTACTCGTACTTCTGGAATCAAAGTTAGAAAATCCGGAGGTTTGGGTAGCTCTTCTAAAATGTCCATACATGGTCTGGAAGGAAAAAGAGTAGCTATTTATATAGATGGTTTTCCTTTAAATAGCCCCGATGGTTCATTTGATATAAACGACATACCTATTGATGCCATTAAATATATTGAGATATATAAAGGAATAGTTCCTGCTGAATATGGCAGTGATGGTCTGGGAGGAGCGATTAATGTTGTTACAAGAGAGGACGAGTGTGACTTGGTAGGCTTTACTCAGGAGTTTGCTTCATTTGGTACTTCCAAAACGTTAGTCAGTGTAAAAAAAATGTTTGAAAAACCAGGGATTCAAATTGGAGGAGGTTTTTTTCATAATAAATCGGATAATAATTATAAAATGACTTATCCTGTTTTTGAAACAAATTTACCTTCAAGTGCCTACCAAGAAGTAATAAGAAATAATGATTATTATAGGTCCACAATGTATAATGTAGGTTTAACATTTACAAAATTCTGGTTTGATAAGATTGAATTAGAATGTGCTTTTTATAACAATAAAAAGGGAATTCAGGCCTTAGATTTTGATTCACGTTTTTCTCATACACATGGGACAAACATTATGCCTACTTTAACTTTAGAGAAGAAGAATTTCTTATTTAAAAACCTTGAATTCAAGTCAGGTCTAGTAACTCCAATCATTCATACGCATTTGGTTGATACCGCTAGAACAAAACGGCAATGGGATGGAACCATAACAAATACAATGGGAGAAACTGATGATAATTTATTAAACTATTCAGATGACAAACAATTTGAAATCAGACATAAATTGAATTTAAAATACAAGTTAAAGCAACATACCTTTAATCTTAACAATCAATTCACATATTCAAGGTATAGACCTAAGGATGATTATACAGCAGAATATGTTGGTTTTGACCCTAGTGGTTTTCCCAGTAATATGAAGGGAAATACTTTGGGGTTAGCACATGAGTATTCTTCACGTAATAACAAACTTCAAAACTCTTTAATGTTCAGTCTATACTATTTAAATTCTGGAATATATAGAACAAGTGATAAAATTGTAGATGAATCTGAAAGTGTTAAGAAAGAACCGAAAAAAACAAAAATAAACAATTTTTACTATGGAATAAGTGAAGGAATCAGTTATGAATTTTTCAAAGGGGTGAGAGGTAAATTTTCCTTATCACATAACGTGAGGCTTCCTGATACGGAAGAATTGTTTGGAGACGGAGTGACAGTAAAGCCTTCAGTTGATTTAAATCCCGAAATAAGTAATAATATAAATTTAGGGTTAATCATGGATAAAAGTAATTTTATGGGGTTAAGTCGTTTTCAGTTAGAGACAAATTTATATTATATGTATATAACAGATATGATAAGTTTATTTCCTGCTGATATACGAATGATTTATACGAATTTGGGTAAGACTCAGATCATGGGGGGAGATTTTGATTTAAAAATAGATGTGACTCCACAGCTTTATAGTTATTTTAACTTAACCTATCAAGATATTCGGGATAAGCTAAAATGGACTACTAATGACCAAAGTGTGAAAAACCCGACTTATGATAAACAGGTACCCAATATTCCTCGTTTTTATTTTAACTATGGTTTAGAGTATCATACAGAGGGATTACTTGGGAAACATGAAATATCTAGAATCTATATAGACGCATCTTACGTTCATGATTTTGATTGGAGTTGGCAAATGAGTAACTTACCAGAACAGCGAAAGAAATGGTTAATTCCTCGTAGTCATCTTTTTACGGCAGGATTCCAGCAATCTATTTGGAAAAATAAAGTATCATTAGGGTTTGAAGTTGAAAATATATTCAACAAGGAGAGCTATATGGAATTTAAAAAGCCTTTACAAGGTCGTACTTTTAAAATTAAATTACGATTTAATTGGTTTGGTGATGAATCTTCAGGGGGAGCGATGAGTTTGTAATATTATAAATAATTATTTTAACTAAAAAAATAAAAAAAATGAAAAATCAATGGTTTTTATTGTCGCTATTAGCGACCTTTTTAAGTTTTATTTCATGTAGTAAAGATGATCCGTTTCCAACAGATGAAGAAGACGATATGAGTTTTGTTCATAGTGTCACGGTGGGTGATAATGCTTATGTTAGTCTATTTAAAGATTTAAATGTAGAACAGACAAGTACACAAAATTCTTTGGTCTTTGCAAAAGAATCTTTTCTTTTTACTTATGGGGGTAACATTTATGTCTTAGAATCGATGAATGCCCGTTTATATAAGTACAGAGTCGAGAATGGTTTGCTAATTCAAGAAAAAGAAACGATGATTCTCCCTTCCGGTTCTCTTCCTGCATTCCTTACATTTGATTCAGAAGAAAAAGCTTATATATCATGCGTAGGATTGGGAAAATTGTATATAATAAATCCTACGACAATGCAAAAAACAGGTGAAATAGATTTATCTGAATATGCAATTGGGAAAGAAAGTGGTGATAAAAATCCTGAACCTGGTGCTTCGGTTATTAGAGATGGTATTTTATATGTAGGATTAGCTCAAGATAAGTCCCAGTTTAACCCTAATACTGGAGCTTATGTACTTTTGATTGATACAAAGACAGACAAGCCTATTAAAATGATATCTGATAATAGAGCTACAATGGCAACCGCTTATGAGTATTCAGGTGATCCTTTCATTGATGAAAAAGGCGATCTTTATATTTATTGTGTAGGAGGCTTCGGATATTTTGCAAACTGTACAGAAGGTTTCTTGCGTATAAAGAAAGGAGAAACAGACTTTGATCAGTCATACTATTTCCCAATAGAAACAATTAGTATACCGGACATAAAGGGTAATAAAGCAAATTATATTTATAGCAAAACATATACAGGAAATGGTAAGCTATATGGATATTTCAATGTTCCGGGATATGTTAGTAATCCACCTGATTATGTAAATGACAAATCAATGCAAACATTTGAAATAGATGTTTATAATAAAACTGTCAAAAAAATGAACTTTGACGGAACTACGGGTTGGTCATGTAGTCAATGTAAAGCAGGAGACTATATGGTGTTCGGGATGGCTTCTACTCAAGGAACAGGTTATTATCTTTACAACTATAAAGAAGATAAGTATGAACCTTTAAAGATAAAAACAGAAGGTAATCCCTTCAAAATTCAATATTTAAAATAAATAAAGACTGCCGGAAGCTAAAAGATTCCGGCAGCTTTTTAATTTTTATGGAATGAACAATCGTAATTATGACTGTATAATCATTATAAGTGTAATCTCAGGTTTATTTATCAC
>PPYE01000999.1_pt1 | contig 12320 bp, 10 predicted proteins | sample 1559881 | NCBI WGS metagenome assembly PPYE01 (sample SAMN08240022, study PRJNA423297) | Human gut metagenome, whole genome shotgun sequencing project.
GTGCACGGCCGTCACCTTTTTGCGGCCGCAGCGACGGGCATACTCAAAGGCATACTCCACAATGCGGCGGCTCTTGGCGATAGAGATCGGCTTGATCGAGATCGCGGAATCGGCGGCGAAGGTCTTTTGGCCCGAACGCTCGACGAGCTGCGAGAGCTCCTCGACCTCGGCAGCGCCCTCATCGAACTCGATGCCGGCGTAGAGGTCCTCGGTGTTCTCGCGCACGATGACCAGGTCGACGTCGCGGAAGCGCGAGCCGTCGCCCGGCTGCGACAGGCAAGGGCGCACGCAGGCGTACAGGTCAAAATGCTTGCGCAGGGCCACGTTGACGCTGCGGAAACCCGTGCCGACCGGCGTGGTGATGGGACCCTTGATGGCAACCTTGGTCTCGGCGACCGCATCGAGCACGTGCTGGGGCAGCGGCGTGCCAAACTCGTCCATGACGCCGGCGCCGGCCTCCTGGACGTTCCAGTTGATCTGGACACCGGCGGCCTCGACCACGCGGCGCATGGCCTGCGTAATCTCGGGACCGATACCGTCACCGGGAATCAGGACTACATCGTGCGCCATAATCTGTTACTCCTCGTCTTCGGCGTCGTCAGCTTTTTTAACGCTAGCACGCTTCTTCTTTTTGGAGAGATCCAGGCCAAAACGTTTAACAAGCATTTCGCAAATCTCGCTCGAACGGGCCTTGAGATAGCTGCCCTTGCCGTTCTCGGCGTCGAACTTAAGGCGCAGCGCGAGCTTCTCGGCAACCTCGGCGTCGATCTCGCCCTGGCAAAACTCGTACAGGCAACCGAGCATGTCGCGATACTCAAGGTCGCCGTGGTAGCACTGGATGGCCTCGTCCAGGATGGGCCAAGCCTCGCGCGAACGCTCGACGCTCGTGGCACCCCACACGCACAGCAGGCGGAAGGCGGCATAGCGCAGCGTGGAGGAGATCTCGTCGAACAGTGCAGTCTCGGCGCCCTCAAAGGCATCGCCCAGCTGCTCGGGGCAGGTGGTGGCGAGCGCCGTCAGGGCATCGAGGGCCTCCCAGCGGGTCTGCGCCTCGGGGCGGTCGAGCGCCTCGATCAGCGCGGGCACGCAGGGCACGACGCGCTGCGGATCGCGCTCGGCAAGCAGGTGCAGCACGCGGGCGGCAAACTGGCGGATGCGGCGCGTAGGGCAGCCGAGCTCCTTGACCAGACGGTCGACGGCGTTCTCGTTCTCCTCTGCCAGCTGAAGCTGTGCCAGCTCCTCGTCGTTGAGCTGTTCGTCTTTGTTTTCTGCCATAGTTACCTCTTCTTACTATTTCTTAGCGTGCTTGCCAGCACCCTTGCTGTCATCGGTGACCGAGATGAGCTGTCGGTCGGCCGCGCCATTGCGACGCGCACGGCGGCGTTCCTCAGCGTCGCCCGCGTCGGCGGCGGCGCGATGAGCCTTGTTGACGTTAAAGACCTCGTCGTGCTTGCGCCACGGACCGACGGACTCGCCAAAGCTCATCTTAAGACCGGCGATAAAGCCGCCGAGCCAGCCGATCGGCGCAAACTGCACCAGCGGGAACAGCGAAAACACCCAGGTCAGTAGGACGACTGCCGCCGCTCCTGCAAAGTTGGCAATCCAGTAGTCGCGCTTGGTGATGACGCGCTTTTCGCACGCCCACTGGCCGCACAAAAAGCCAATGTAGATCGCAAAAAGAAAGAGCGCCAGCGCTAGCACCACGAACGTCCAGCTCATGGGCGCTACTCCCCGTGATGGTGGCCGCAGCAGCACTCGTGGCCGTCGTCATGGCCGTGGCCGCCACAGCACTCGTGGTCCTCGCCATGGTGGTGGCCACAACCGCACTCGTGGTCGTCGCCATGCTCGCCGCAACCGCAGCCTTCCTCGTGAGCACCGTGCTCCTCGGGACGATACTGCGACCAGTCCAGACCGGCGGCGATGGCGTCGGCCTCCTCCTTATAGAGGACCGTGACGGCCTGGGTACCCAGCTTGGCGCCGCCGATGGCGTCGAGCATGTCGTAGAGCGTAAAGGCCACGTCGGCACCGGGCAGCGCGAGCTCGCGGTCATCGGCATAGGCGAGCGCCAAGCGCAGGTCCTTAATGAAGTGCTCGACCATAAAGCCGGGCTTGTAGTCGCCGTCGAGCGCCTTGGGCGCCAGGCTCTCCATGGCGCCGGACTTGCCGGTACCGCCCAGAATCATCTGACGGGTCTTCTCCAGGTCAAGGCCGCTCAGCTCGGCAAACGCCATGGCGTCTGCCATGCCGACCATGCAGGCGCCCAGCGACACCTGGTTGGCGAGCTTGGCAGCCTGGCCCTTGCCGGCGCCATCGAAGCAGCAGATGGTTGCCGCAAAGGTGGAAAGGATATCACGGACCGGAGCAATGTCGTTCTCGGTGGCGCCCACGATAGCCGTGAGCGTGCCGGCGATAGCTCCCGACTCGCCGCCGGTGACGGGGCAGTCAAACGCTATGCGGCCGGAAACCTGGGCAGCCTCGGCAATGTCGCGCGCCAGCTCGGGCGAGCTCGTGGTGAGGTCGATCAGGACCGCGCCGGGCTTAGTGCACGCTAGCAGACCGTCGCCCGCCAGGTAGAGCTCCTCGACCTCGGAGGGATAACCCACCATGGTAAAGACGACGTCGGCGTTCGCCGCGGCATCTGCCGGCGTATCGGCCCAGACGGCACCGCGCCCGATAAGCGCTGCAGCCTTGGACTTGGTGCGGTTGTTGACCGTGACGGGATAGCCGGCGTCCAGGATGTGGCCGGCGATGGGGGCACCCATGATTCCGGTGCCGATGAATGCGACGGAGAGCTTGTTTGCCATGAAACCTTTCCTTTTGGGTTGGGTGTTGTTACCAGGTTAAATACTCGGTGCCAGCGTTTCGGCCGTGACTTGAGGGCGCTTGCAGCCGCAGCGCCTGTCTACTCGCCACGCACGCGGCGCGCGATGCGGTCGGAAAGCGAGGCTTTCTCGGCGCGATTCTTGCCCCAAAACGCGCAAGCCACCATGCCGGGGCCCACGTGCGAGCCGATGGTAGGACCGACGGAACTACGGATGATGGTGACGTCGGCGCAGCCTTCCTCCTTGCGGATGGCGGCCTCGAGCCAGTCACCGTCCTTCTCGGCATCGGCCGTCATGATGGCGATGGGCATGGTGCGGTCGGGCACGTAGTTCTCGCGGAACGACTTGAGGATGGACTTGAGCGCCTTCTTGCGACCGCGGTTAACGCCGATCAGCGACAGCGAGCCGGCAAGATCGTAGGAGAGCTCGGGCTTGACATCGAGCTTTGCCGTGAGCTGTGCCGCCGCGGGCGGAATGCGGCCGCCGGCAGCCAGCGCGTCGAAGCTCTCGAGCGTAAAGTAGCCGTGGACGTAGGTCTTTGCCTCGTTTGCCCAGTCGACCAGCTGCTTGGCGGTCAGCCCCGCCGAGCGTTGACGGACGGCCTCGAGCGCCAAGAGCTCGCCGGTCGCACAGGGCAGAGCGTTGTCGACCACGTACAACTCAAAATCGGGATACTCGGCGCGCACGGCATCTGCCGCCTGGCACGCGGAGTTGTAGCTCGACGACAGCGCCGAGGTAAAGCACAGGTAGACCGTGGGCGTGCCCTCTTTGGCGCACTCGGTAAAGAACTCGATATAGCGACCGAGCGACACGGCCGAGGTGGACACGCGGGCACCGGCGCGCATGCGGTCGTAGAACTCCTTGGGTGTGATGCTCGACCAGATGTCATCCGTGCGCTCCTCGCCATCGATAATGAAGGGGAAACCCAGGATATCGACATCGAGGTTCGCGGCGACCTCGGGGCTAAAGTCGCAGCAGGTATCGACGACGATGCGGCAACGGTCCGAATGACCGGCGGATGCGGCCTTGTCCATCAAAGCGACTCCTTACGTAAAAAGGCGGCCACCCGCATGGGATGGCCGCCAACCGTTAACTCATGCAAGTTAACGTATTTTACTCGTCAAGTGTTTCGATGCGGGGCTTGATGATGCCATATCCACCATTCTTACGGTGATACACCACATTGATAAGGCCGGTCGTCGCGTTCTCGAACACGTAGAAGTCGTGGCCGAGCAGATCGGTCTGCACCAGCGCCTGCTCCTCGGTCATCGGGGTGACGTCGATAACCTTCTCGCGGACGAGCAGGTCGTCCTCTTCCTCGGGCAGCAGCAGGTCGGCCAGATCCTCGACGCGCTCGACCGGCGCAACATCCGCGGCGCTGGCACCGCCCTGGCGGTTGTCCACGACCTTGGTCTTGAACTTGCGCAGCTGGCGGGTGACCTTATCGGCGGAGAGGTCGATGGCGGCGTACATATCTGCACCGTGCTCGGCAACGCGAATCACCGAACCGCGGGCACGAACCGTAACCTCGACGATTGCCGGGTTGGGGTTCGAGGGGTTCTTCTCATAGCGAAGTACAACGTCGACCGTCATGGGCTCGATATCGAAAACCTTGAGCGCCTCGCCGATCTTCTCATCCACATGCGCACGCAGAGCATCGGTTACCGTCGTCTTGCGTCCAGAAACCTTGATATCCATACGTGGCTCCAATCTGCCTCGGGGACTTACTGTACTGGCTATGTACCCATTGCCGTGCATTTAATCACGCGGATTCCTAAAGACCCGAATAACGATTGCTTGATACCGCATACCGAAGTCTCGCACTTTTCTGTGGCAAAGTGCGCTATAGGAGGGAGCCGGCAGCTTTGTATTTGGTCCCGAAAATTGGCTTTGACCTGCTGGTTTTATAGGGATGAAAAAGCCGGGCTCCCCTATTGGGGAAGCCCGGCAGTGCATGTTGAAACCGTGAAGAGGTGTCCTTTCCAACGTATAGGAGACACCACCCCTGGCAATAACTAGCTATTGAGTTTGTTAATGTCATCGTCAGTGATGGTGCCTTCCTGGCTGGACGATTTGTCCTCGGAGGATGCGGTCTCATTGTTGGAATCGAAAGACTCGCTGCCGGAGGACGTGGTCTCACTGGACTCAGAGTCGCCCGGTTGCACGTTAGCGCCCGAAACCGTCTTAGTGGTGAGGTCGTAGGGAATCTGACCGTACCAGACGCAGTGAACCGCCTCGAGCGTACCGTCGACCGTGATGTCGTCGAGGGCATCACTCACGGCACGGCACAGTTCGTCATTGGACGAGAGGCCCGCAACACCAAGCGTCGAGGGCGCCTCGAGCGCACCGACATAGGAGACCTCGCTCATCAGGCGTGCAAGGTAGCCGCCGGCCGTGGAGTCGCAGATCACATAGTCGACCTCGCCGGACTCGAGCGCCTCAAAGCACTCGTTGATGTTGGAGTAGGTCTTTTGGTTGGCGGTAATGCTCTGCTTAGCAAGCGCCTCCTGCGAGGCCGAGGACATCTGGACACCCAGGGTAGACGTGTTAAGGGTATCGGTGGAAACGCTTAGCGACCCACCATCGCTGGTTTTACCGAACACAGAAGCGGCATCGTACAGGCAGGTGCCGAGCGAGCTAACGTCCCCGTCTGTGGAGTTGATCTCGCCGATAAAGATATCAGCCTTTTTGTCGCCGAGCGCGGAACCTGCCGAGGACGCATCGACAAAGGCGACCTTAAGGCCCATGCGGCTTGCGAGGGCGCGGGCGGCGTCGACCGCATATCCCGTGAGCTCGCCGTCGGCGCCCTGCATGGCCTGCGGCGCATCGGAAGTATCGAGGGCGACCGTCAGGGTTCCGGGAGTGACCAGGGCATCGTCCGACACCGCCGGCGTGACGGTCTCGTACTCGATCTGGTCGATCGTGGGAGTCGTGAACGTAGACAGCGGGTTGAACGCGCATCCGCTCAGGCCCAAAACGGCGATGACCGCTGCGGCCCCAGCACCTAACCGAGCCGCGTGCATCAAGCTGCCCCTCACCATGTCCACTACCCTGCCTTCTGTGTCGTATACGATCCGTGCGTTGCGCGGAATATCAGGTTGTTCCCACCAGCTGACCTGGTATTTGACCCCACACTTGCGCACCGGAGCGTTTGCTCGGGAGGCCGCAGCCACCTTCACGACTGGCCCGCTCGCCCGCGAGGCGGTATTGCCCCAAAGAAAGTAGAACGGACGGTGCGGCTTACATCTAGGACGCGCCATGATCGCGCCGCGCGCACGCGGTCGCTTACGTGGATCCCTTTGACCGCGTCTGTCTTGGACTAGAACGGGCATTTCGTCCGTCCGCAACCACAGCCTGGTAGGAACGTAGCGCATTATAGCTAAGTTCAAGCTAAAGTTTAAGGTTAGGGGCGTCATTCGCATCGCGAGTACAGATTTCGCAGGTCAGGACGGACCGCACACGCTCTGATTGAGCCCGTCACTCCCCTATGGAAAGCCTCAACACACCCGTCTTAGGGCGCCGTGGCCAAAAAATAGCAAATATGAGTACCGTTACCAATTTAGTAGCAGGAGTTTTTGGCTCTGCAAGCTGTTTTCACGCTCTATAACGTCAGATTGATGCCAGGATATTCCACATTTGTTTAATAACTTTCTAATTTACGCCATCTTCCAGTCCCAAAATCCCTGATTTTGCTGTTACTGAATTTGTAGCAGTACTCATATTTGCTATATTTTGGCCAGAGCATATATCCAACCCCCTGTTTCAGAGCATTGTTAGGCGGGTTTAAGCCCAAAACACGCCCGCAGCGTGTTAAATAGCGCCTCTTGTTTCTTTCTGCGAGCGTCAACACGGTTGCGATATCGCTTACTCATGCGCTGGTGGATGCGCCATGCGAGCGCTTCCATCGCTTCCATGTCACAGAGCATTTCGTTGTTGACCGTCGCGACCTCGATTCCCATAGTAATCAAGCCCGTGTTGCGCTTTTCATCATGGATACGTCCCCTCCGGGAGGAATGGCCCAGCTCACCGTTGTATTCCAGGTCAAACCGGGCTGTTTCCTGATACGCATCGCAAACTGCGTGCGACATCCCCGAGATTGTCTGCGCGCGGTCATCGAACTCAATCTTGTAGTCGGTCTTAAAGGGACCGCAGGCAAATCCGCCATAGGAAAACGGAAGCGAAAACAGAGCGAGCATGATGCACTCCATGGGCGAGCGCAGATTTTCTGACAGGTAGGGACACAGGCGCAGCAGCTGTTTGGCCACATTCCCCTTGCATGCCGCGAGGTAATCTACCAGGCAATCGGGTGTCAGCACGGACTCGACCTCAAAGTAACCGACATCTGGCGGCTGGTCTTTGTCCTTTGCCAATTTGTTCACGACAGGCGATGTGTAGGGAGGTAGATACTGCCCGCGGTCACTCAGCGAAATCTTAGAGCACAGCTCCTGGGCCAGGGCAAATGCCTGGATACAGCCGACCTCGCGGGCGACGGCAACACAAAGGGCCTCGGGAGATAGACTGTACACCCCTGGTTCCACCTCTAGAATCGAGCCGGCGGGCAACCCAGAGCATACGGACCAGCCCACGCCAGGCATGCGGCGGCGCTGCGCCGCAGATCCCACCAGCAAGCAAAGATCTTCTTGCACCTCGCCGCTTGCGGCCCCAATCCGCACCAAGTCGGGAAGATAGATGTCCTCGATCGAGGGCGACGACGCGCGCAGCACACGGCACTCTTCATCGGGACTGAGGTCCCTCCAGCTGATGTAACCCATTTGTCGGCGCTCGGCGCGCATCATGCGTAGCGCCGAGGCGCCCGTCAGAATTACGGAAGCAGCCAGCTGCTCGCTTGCAGGCTTGCCACGCTGCCCGATCTTTATTGCCATCTGAACCACCCCTACCAAACGCGTGCGATAGCGAGGCCATCAACGACCGTGGCACCGGCGCGCTTGAGTTCCGCCGAAGCCGCTGCCATCGTCGCACCCGTGGTGATAACGTCGTCGATAAGCAGCAGGCGGCGGCCGTGCACGTCCTCAACCGTCTCGTACATACCTCGGGCACGCTCGCGGCGCTCCTCACGACCGAGTTCGCGCTGGTCGCCATGCCCGTACTTGACGAGAGCATCGAGCAGAGGAACACCCGACAGCTCGCAAAATGGGCGCGCAATAGCCTCCATATGATCAAAACCACGCCGCCGAAACGCTGCCGCCGTCGCAGGCACAAACACCACCGCATCCGCACCGGAAAGCACGCCTCCGTAGCGATCGGGAGCTACGACCTGGGCATGCAGGGCGGTGTCGTAGAACAGCTCCGCCAGATACGGAGCCAGACGTCGCTCGCCCGCATCCTTGTACGCTTTAATGATGCGCGGCAGCGGATGCACATAGACGGCGCACGCCAGGCAGCGGTCGAGCGCCTCCGCCATTGCCGAAGACGTGCCCTCGACCGAACACTCAGTGCACAGCAAATCCCCAAACGGGGCGCCACATCGGGTGCAGCTATGACGTGGGTCGATGAGCGTGAGCGCGGCCAGGCAGTCTTGGCAAATAAGCGCACCGGCGCGCTCGCAGCCGGTACATCGTGTTGGCGACAATGCCTCGAGCGCCTCGTACGTCGCGCGCTCGGCAAACGGTAGCAATTCGTCCGCAAACGGTAGGGCACCGGCACTCTGCAGACGGCTCAATATGTTCAGATGGCTCTTCAAGACACAACCCTCCCTACGCTCGATCGCAGGGAGGGTTGTTGATTCGGCGCTATGATACCCCGATGCGCTCGGGGCGAGGCAGGTTAAATCCGCTCGCGGGCGTTATTCGCCGGCGGGCGGTTGTGGTGCGGACGAAGACGGGGTCGAGCCCTCGCCACCATCCTGGCGCGGCTTGCGGGAACGACGACGGCGACGGCGCTTTTGACCCTGGTCGGCCGAGCCCTCGCCACCGCGATTCTCGCGCGGCTCGCGCTCGTCGCGAGCGGCGCCACGCGAAGCCTTGGCAGCCGCTCCCCCGCCATCCCCGGGACGACGGCGCGTGACCTTGACCTCGCCATCCGAGACCTGATCGGCCACGGAGGGCACTGAGGGCTTCTGTTGCGCGCCCGAGGAATGACGACGGCGCGGACGCGGCGCACGTTCCTCCTCGCCACGTGACTTGCCGCCCTTGTCGGCAGGCGCATCGGAGGCCGAGGCGCCCTTGGAAGCGGCACCAGCCTCGCGAGCAGCTGCGGCGCGGAAGGCGTCCTCGCGCTCCTCGCTCGACAAATGACGGCGGCGGCGACGTGTGGGGTTCATGCCGCCGCCGCGATTCTGCTGCTGGGGCTGCTGAACCTCGCGCTCGCGAGAGGCGTTTTTGCCCGCGGCTGCAGCCTCGGTAGCATCGCCCGAGCCCGCGCGCTTGCGACGACGACGGCCACCGGCGGCCTCCTCGGCCTCGGGTGCCTCGGCCTTACCACGGCCCTTTCCGCGGCCACGGCCCTCGCCCTGGCTCTGAGCAGCGCGGGCATCGGAATCGGCATCGCGACGACGGCGCTTGGGCATCGACGTGCCGGCAAGACGGTCGGCGCTCGACAGGCCATCGCCCACGTCGACGCCGTTCTCGCGATCGAGCTCCATGAGCGCCAGGCGCATCTCGGGCGACTCGATGCGCTCGAGCACGTCGCGCGTCACGCAGTCGGGGCGGCAGTTGCAGCCCTGCTCGGCGGCCTTCTTTTTGCAACCCTCCGAGCACGTCATATCGGCCAGGTTGACCTTAAAGACTTTGCCGTTCTCTAGGCGCAGCACCAGCTGCTCGCGCGGCGTGTCATATTCCTGGATACGCGCCTTGCCGAGCGGCGTATCGATGAGCGTCTTCTTTTTGGGCGCACGGCTCTTAAAGTCCTTGTAGGCCTCGAACTCGTAGCGCAGGCAGCACATCAGACGACCGCACACGCCGCTGATCTTGGACGAGTTGAGCGGCAGGTCTTGCTCTTTTGCCATGCGAATCGAGACGGGTTCAAACTGTCCGCCAAAGCGCGTGCAGCAGAGCTCCTGTCCGCACTGGGCGTAGCCACCCACCAGGCGGGTCTCGTCGCGCACGCCGATCTGGCGCATATCGACGCGAATGTGCAGCGTCGAGGACAGATCCTTGACGAGCTGGCGAAAATCGACGCGCTCCTCGGCCGCAAAGTAGAACACGGCCTTCTCGCCGCCAAACAGGTACTCGACGCCCACCGGCTTCATCTCGAGGTCGAGTTCCTTGACCAGGCGGCGGAAGTCGACCATGGCCTCGTCGCCCTGAATGGCCAGGTCGTCGGCAAGCTGCAGGTCGATGTCGCTCGCCACACGCAGCACGGGCTTGAGCGGCTGACCGATCTCGTCTTGCGGCACCTCAAAGGGATCGGCCGTGACCAGGCCGATCTCGGTTCCGCGCTCGGTGGAGCAAATGGCATAATCGGCCTCGAGGATATCCAGATCCTGCGGATCGAACCACAGGTCGCGCGAGGCGTAGGTAAACTTAACGGGTACGACTAACGGCATTTCAGTGCCTTCCTGATATCGAACAGCATGACCTCGATGGCCAGCTGGGGAGTAACGTTTCTGGCGATGTTGCGCTCGGCGGTCACGACTGCCTCGAGCGCCCGGGTGGCACCCGCAACATTCGTCGCGGCGGCAAGCCGACCGATCGTGTCGAGCACGTCTTCGTTCACCACGTCGGCTGCCTCGTCCTGAAGCGTCAGTAGCACGTCGCGCATGAGCGTCCGCGCGCTCGCCAGCGCTTCCATGATACCCGAACGCTCGCGCGCGTTGAGTTCGCGCTTGTTGCGGTCCTCAAGCTGCTTCAATGCTCCACGCGACAGGTAGTCGGCGTTTTGCTCGAGCACCTTTTCCTGCGTGGACTTGACCTCGGCGAGCGGCGCCTTAACGGCGACGATGAGCGACTTGGCGCGGCTGAGCACGTCGGCCTCGTCGGCGGCGATAAGCGAATCGATGGCGCGAACCATCTGACGGCGGGCGTCCTGGCGCTCGGCGCTCTTGAGGAACTCGATGCCACGCGTGGGGCTTCCCGCTACGGCGACGGCCATGCGGCAACGCGCAGGGTCCTGACCGGTGGCGCGACTCACGGCCTGCGCGGCAACGGCGGGCGATACCAGCCGAAACGGCACGCACTGGCAGCGGCTCACGATAGTGGGCAACATCACGTCTGCCGAGGTGCCCAGCAAGATAAACATAACGCCCTCGGGCGGCTCCTCGAGCGTTTTGAGCAGTGCGTTGGCGGTGTTGGCGCGCAACTGCTCGGCACGGTCGATGATGTAGACCTTGGCCTTGGCACGGATGGGCGCCAGCGGCACGTCGTCGAGCAGCTCGCGGGTCTGGGCGATGAGGTAGCCCGTGGCGCTCTCGGGCGTGTAATAGTGCACATCGGGGTGCGTATGGCGGGCGACGCGCACGCAGCTATCGCATGAGCCGCAGCCGTCCTGCTCGCACAGGAAGGCTTGGGCGAGCGCCCACGCGGCGTCGAGCTTGCCCGCGCCGGGCGCGCCCAAAAACAGGTAGGCGTGCGATGCGCGACCGCTGGCGACGGCATTGGTCAAAAAGTCGCGCACGCGCTCTTGGGTGTCGAGCTTGGCCAGTAGGCTTGCCTGAGCGGGGGCCATGCTACTCGGCCTCCTGGGCAAGCGCGGCGGTGACGGCGTCCTGGGAAATGTCGAGGCCGTAGGCGCGAACCTGCTCGACCGTCTGCGCGAAGACGTCCTCGATGGACGCGGTCGCGTCGATGAGCTTTACGCGGTTTGGTTCCTCGGCGGCAATGGCGCAAAATCCCTGGTAGACGCGCTCTTGGAAGGCCATGCCTTTTGCCTCCATGCGATCTGCCGCGCCACGGGCTGCCATGCGTAACGCCGCCTGCTCGGGTGTGATGTGGTAGACGAGCGTGAGCGCCGGATGCGTACCGGCGACAGCCAGGTTGTTGGCATCGCGTACCATCTGACGGTCGAGGCCATCGGCAAACGCCTGATAGCAGGTTGTGGAATCGTAGAAGCGGTCGCACAGGACCACCTTGCCGGCAGCAAGGGCGGGAGCTATGACCTCGTGCACCAGCTGGGCACGCGCCGCCTCGTAGAGCAGCAGCTCGCAGGTGTCACCCATCGCCGTGTTGGCGGGGTCGAGCAGCAGAGCACGGATCTTTTCGCTGATGGCGGTACCGCCCGGCTCGCGCAGGCTCACAACCTGGTAGCCAGCGAGTTCGAGCGCGCGGGCAAGCAGGCGCGCCTGCGTGGACTTGCCGGCACCGTCGACGCCCTCGAGCGTGATAAAGCTATGTTGAGCGGGCTCAAAAGCCATGGGCGCAGTCCCTTCCTACAAGGCGCGAAAATGCAAGTTATAGCAACCAAGCCATGATACCCCAGGGGCAGGGGCTAGGTGGCAGTTAGGAACGCTCCCAAAGTGCCGGCAGAGACGATATGAGCAGGACATAAAAACATTGAGAGCCCCTGCTGCATGAAAGACCGCGGATTAGGCCGACAATGGTGAGT
>PPYE01777011.1_pt1 | contig 12320 bp, 9 predicted proteins | sample 1559881 | NCBI WGS metagenome assembly PPYE01 (sample SAMN08240022, study PRJNA423297) | Human gut metagenome, whole genome shotgun sequencing project.
ACGAGGCGGCGATGCGGCTGCTGCGCGAGAATTGGGACTGGCACAAGCCCCTGCGCTCCATCGGCGTGAGGGCAACGGACCTGCTCCCGGCCTCGACGCCGGTGCAGTGCAGCATCTTCGAGGACAGCGAGCGCCAGGAAAAGCGGGAGCGGCTGGAACGCTCGGTGGACGACCTGCGCCGACGCTTCGGGCATTACTGCGTGGGCCGGGCGGTGTGCGTGAGCGACCCCACGCTGCGGAACATCAGCCCGAAGGACGACCACGTCATACACCCGGTCGGGTATTTCAAAGCGGTCTGAGGTGAGGTATAATGTCCGAAAACAGGGCAAAGGTATATGTGGGCGTGGACGCACGTTTCGACACGGACGGGCGTATCATGCCGCTGTCGATAACCTGGGAGGACGGGCGGGTCTACGGCATAGACCGCGTGCTGGATATGCGCCGGGCCGCAAGCCTCAAGGCGGGCTGGGCCGGGACGAGGTACACGGTGAGGATAGGCCGCAGCGAGACGTATTTGTTCAACGAGGACGGGCGCTGGTTTGTGGAAAGGCGGGAGAGCTGATGTGCGGGAGATACTATGTGGAGCCTGAGAGCAGCAGCGAGCTGCTTGAACTTATAGCTGAAGCGAAGCGCAAATCTGACGAGGTCAAGACCGGCGAGGTCTTTCCCTCGGACACGGCGGCGGTCATCGCAAACAACCGTCAGCTCAAGCCCACGGTGTTCCCCATGCGCTGGGGCTTTGAGCGCCGTGGCGGCGGTCTCGTCATAAACGCTCGGAGCGAGACTGCGGCGGAGAAGCAGCTTTTCCGCGAGAGCGCGCAGCTGCGCCGCTGCCTCATCCCGGCGAGCTGCTACTTCGAGTGGGAGCGCCGCGCGGACGGCAAGGTGAAATACGCCATCCGGCCAAGGGGCAAGGAACTGCTCTACCTCGGCGGCCTTTACACGAAGCCCGAGCCTGGAGCCTTGCCGCGCTTCACCATCCTCACGCGCAAAGCCGCCGACGGCATCAGCTTCATCCACGACCGGATGCCGGTCATCGTGCCGAAGGAAAAGAAGGCCGACTGGCTCTCCCAGCAGCTCACGCTCGACGAGCTGCTGGGAGACGCGGAGACGGATATGGAGTTCCAAGAGGCGTAAAAAACAACAGGGGTCAGGATCTGCTTGCAGACTCTGACCCCTGTTTTGCTCGGTCAAGTGTAATTTACTCCCCAGGTGTATACCGGCGTATCAATGGTGCCGGCCGGGCTGCTGGAGGAAGTGATGACCCTGTTCTCGCAGCTTTCCCAAGTAACATTTCCGTTTGCATCTTTCTTAATGAATTTGAACGAGAAAGTTGTGTCCGCGGGTACGCTGACGTGCAGGAACCACTCCGGGTAATTCGGACACATCATGGCTTCGGTGCATTTATCGGTATCCCAGCTTCCAAGTTCGGGTATGGAGCCGACGATGTGAATGGTTTCACCGAAGTTAGTGCTTGCGTTTACATGGAAGATGACCTGATTTGGGTCGCCAGAGAGTACTGTGTAAGTAAAACCGTTACTTACGCTCGAACCTTTGGTCACGGTTATCGTGTTCTCACCGGCGGCGGCATTGGCGGGAACGATGGCCTCTATCATTTCATCGGAAGCAGAAACTACAGTGGCTGTCGCGTCACCGAATTTGACTGTTGGTGTCCCACCAAGACCTGTGCCGTAAATGTATACGGTATTGCCAGCTCGCCCCATGGTCGAGATAACGTTGCCTATTCTGGGAGTGTCGGTGCCGAGATCGGGGTTATACGACCACACGCAGACCTCGCCGCCGCCGAGAGTGAAGCTCTGGAGGCTACCGGAGCTGACAGTCGCGCTCTCGCCGTACAGCAAGCCGTTGAGTACGTCATTATAAGTGCCGTTGGGCAGCGTGGTGTTGAGTGCGGGTACGGTAAAGCTCTGGTCGGGCTGACGGTTTATTGCAACTATCACCTGTTTGGAGTAAAACTGCCTGGAGTAGACCACCACGTCGTTTGAGGAATACAGGATGTCAGTCGTGCCGTAGGCCAGCGCGTCGTTCTCCTGCCGAAGATCGGACAGCGCTTTTATGAGCTGGGTGGCGGTAGTAGACTCGAAATCGGAGACTGCGCCCATGTAAATGCGACCCGCTCCGCTGTCGGGAGCACTCAGGTATTGCTCGGTGCCGTAGTATATGTTGGGAGTGCCCCTGCACGTAAGCAGCGCGGCGATGGCGGCGTGGAAGGGCTTGTCGTTTGACTGCACGTATCTGAACCTGGTGACGTCGTGGTTGTCGATGAAGGTGACGAACTGATTTTCGTATGTATAGTCGTCGTCAGTGTATTCGAGCATATTCGCAAAGTCTGTCATGGACTGCGAGAAATTGCCGAAGGTCTGGTTTACAGAGTTGTAAAATTCAAAGTCCAGATTGGTGACGCCCGTCCTGTCCGGGAAACTGGCGTACTCGCTGTATTTGCTGTCCGGCCTGCCTATGAAGAACTCGCCAAAGTGGGTGATTGGCGCATTCTCGGAGTCGACAGCATCCTTTGCATTCTTGACAAAAGCAGGGTTCATATGGAGCGTAGCATCATGGCGGATGCCGCTGATGCCTTTCTCTGCCCAGAAGTTGAGCGCATCTTCCATATATTCTGCTACGGCAGCATTTTCTTGGGAATAGTCAGCGAGATAGGCCAGCTCCTTGAAGCGGTAGCCAAAGGTGGAATTGTCCGTGCCACGGTCGCCGAGGTGGTGGAACCAACCGTTCGTGTCATTGTTGGGGTCGGCCACGAGGTTTTCTGTTGTGCCGTCGTTGTTGTAGTCAACAGGCTCACCGGCGGAGTCAAAGACAAACTCGCCGGCAGAATTTCTGTCGGGCTCATATATCTTGCCGTCGTAGCGGCTGTCGCTTGAGTGATTTGTTACGAAGTCGATGACCAGTTTTATACCGGCGTCCGTCAGCTCTTGCTGGAGTTCGTCGAACTCAGCCATCGTACCGAAGTGCTTATTGGTCGTGAAGTAGTTCCTGGCATGATAGCCGTGGTAGCTTGTCCATCCGTCATGGGTCGCCTGGTCGCGGTTGGCATAGGGCGCGGAGATCCAGACCGCGGTTATGCCCATGCTCTTAAGATAGGGTATCTTGTCGATTATACCTTGCCAGTCGCCGCCCTGATAGAGACGGATGTCGGTACCGGTGCCGTCAAACAGGTCCGGGTCAAAGCCTGCTGGAATGTTGTTGGTCGGGTCGCCGTCGTAGAAACGGTCAGTTATGATTTGATAGATTACATCCTTCGGTGTGACAGGTCCGAGGTAGTCGTCTGTAATAGTGCTCTGCGTAGCAGACAATAGTTCGGTGTCAAAGCCCTGTGCGCCAGCGGGTGTAAGGAGCAGCGCGGTGATAAGAAGCAGGGATAGCAGCAGAGATAGAATGCGTTTTTTCTCTTTCATGGTTCTCCTTTCCGGCAGCTTGCCTTTCATGACATTTCCCATCTGCGATCAAGGTTTATCCTGTTATGGTTTTCAATATCCCTCCTCACATTTGAGCGTAGTTTTCCCGGACGTATGCCGGATGATGATGTACTTCCTGCCCGGAGGGCTTGACCGGGCTTTGATGTATACGCCTGACTCGTTCTGGTATATTGCAGCTTCAAGGCAGAGATCCTCACCCTCGCACAGCCTGAAGCGGCCTTGACCTGGCCAAACGTGCAAAGTTACGCGCTCCGGTAAATCTTCCGTGCAGTCCGGCTCCTGCATTGGGACTATCCCTCCGGAACGGACGAAAACGGGTATGCGTTCGAGCGGACAGCGCAGTGTGAGCCTGCGTCCGCCCTCGTACACTTCGTCGGTGAAAAAGTCGTACCACAGGCCCTCGGGCAGCCAGAGACGTACTTCGGCGGCGCGCTTCTCGCCAGCGCCGGGCGCGGTCACTGGGGCAACTATCAGCTGCGAGCCGAACTCATACACGTTGGGATACTCGTAGGCTTCTGGACGATCAGGCCATGCGTGATAAAGCGGCCTGACCAGCGGCATACCTTCAAGGTGACTGCGCCAGTTCATGGAGTGCAGATAGGGCAGCAGCCTGTGCCGCAGGGCGAGAAAGCGGCGCATTATCTCTGCGATCTCAGGGGAGTAACGCCAGGGCTCCTTGCCTGCGTCCGGGCTGCAGGTGCTGTGCAGACGGCAGATGGGTGAGAACACGCCGAATTGCAGCCAGCGGCAGGCAAGCTCCTCGTCCCTGAGCCCATCGCCCATGTGCCCGCCTATGTCATGGCTCCACCAGCCGAAGCCTATGTCCGCCGCGGCGGCGGTGAAGCGCGGCTGGAAGTCCAGAGAGGCCCAGCTCGCTATCGTGTCCCCGGAGAAGCCGACGGGGTACCTGTGCGAGCCCGCCCCGGCATAGCGCGAGAGGATGAGCGGCCTGCGCCCCCTGCGGGCGGCGTCGAGAAAGTGCCAGTGGTTGAGCAGCCAGAGCGGGTCAAGGCCCTCTACCGTTGAGCGCGTGCCCTGCTGCCAGTCTATCCACCAGAAGTCCACGCCCATGTCCTCCAGCGGATGCAGCAGCAGCTCAAAATAGGCGCGCCGGAAGCGGCGGTCGTTGAGGTCGAAGGGTATGGTCTCGCCGCCGGTGACGCCCATAAACTCTGCGACTTCATCGTAACGTTCCTCAAAAGGCTGCACCCCATCCGCCGGGTGCAGGTTCAGCGAGACGTGCAGGCCCAGCCCGTGCAGGCGCGCCAGCAGCTTGTCCGGCTCCGGGATGAGCTCCCGGTCCCAGGTGTAACCTGTCCAGCCGCTGTATCCCTCCGGCACGCGCGTGAGGTGCCAATCCATATCCAGCACGGCCACGGAAAAGGGAGTTCCCTCGGCGGCAAAGCGCTCCATGAGCTCAAGGTATTCCTCCGTTGTATAAGGCCAGAAGCGGCTCCACCAGTTGCCAAGGGCGAAGCGGGGAAGAAGCGGTGGACGGCCGCTGAGGCGGTAAAAATCTCGTAGGCCGCGCTCAAACTGCCTGCCGTACAGGAACAGATAGATATCCCGCGTCCCCGGCCGCCTCGGCTGGAGCTCGCCGTCCGCGCCGAAGAGCAGACCGTCGTCCGAAAGGAGCCCGACGCCTTCCCTTGAGAAGATGCCGGGCTCAAGTTCTATGGCCCCGTCGGCGTTGTCCAACGTCCGGGCCGTGCCGCCTAAATGGTTCAATTTCTGCCCGCTGCGCCAGCTCAGGCCGTCCGTAAGGGCCTCCAACTCCAGCCCGCCGCCGATAATGACATGGCAGCCGTCGGAGCGCAGATCGAGGCGGCCGCCCCGGAACTCTACGCTGCAACAGGGCTCCGGGAAACGGCGGTCAAGCGCGAATTGGCTGGGCCTGTCCTCAAAGACGCGGCTCTCGTCGTATTCAAGGCGCAGCAGGCGCTCGGTAAGGACGCTCACGCGGCAGTTTCCAAAGCGGTATTCCATTTCAGGACTTGTTGGCGCCCGCGGTGACGCCCTGGATGAGGTATTTTTGCAGGCAGACGTAGAGAATGGTTATAGGTACAGCGACGAGTATCGCGCCGGCGGCGAAAGTGGTGAAGTTGTTGTTGGTGTTGGCGTTTATCATGTCGTAAAGGCCGATGGCGAGGGTCTTTTTCTCCGGGCTGGAGAGTATCATGCGCGGGAAGATGAAGTCCATCCACGGGGTTATGAACTGCGAGAGCGCTACGAAGATGAGTATGGGTTTCATGAGCGGCAGCACTATCTGCGTGAAGATGCGCAGGTTGGAGGCCCCGTCGAGCTTTGCCGCCTCGTCGAGGCTGCGCGGTATGTTGGAAAGGTAGCCCTTGACCAGCCAGGTGTTGTAGGGCACCTGCCCGGCGGCGTAGGTGAGGATGAGGCCGAAGTGCGTATCCAGCAGGTTCAGCTGCCAGAGTATGTTGTAGGTGGCCATCATGCCCATGAAGCTGGGGAACATCTGCAATATGAGTATCGACAGCAGCCCCGCCCGCTTGCCCTTGAAGCGGAAGCGGGAGAACACATAGGAGGTCATGGACGTGAGCACGACGGAGATGGCCATGTTTATGAGGGCTATCTTCAGCGTGTTGGCGTACCAGTAGACGAACTTTGTCTCCTTGATCAGCTTGACATAGTGCAGCACTGTCGGATTTTCCGGGAAGGCCGTGGCCGAGAGCAGGCTGCTCATAGGGTTGAAGGATGCGCCTATTATCCAGACGATGGGCGTCAGGACGAGCAGCGCCATGAAAATCAGCAGCGCGTAGACGCCGAAGGTGGCAAGGACGTCACGGACGGTGACCCTTTTGCGCCGCGCAGGCAGGCTTGTGGTCGTTCTGCTCATCCCATCATGTCCTCCTCTTTGAAAGACTTGGTGCGCAGGAAGTTCCAGGTGGATATCGTGGCGATGACCACGAAGACGAGTATGGACATGACCGCCGCCATCTGGAACTGGCGGTTGTCCTTGGTGAGCTTGTATATCCAGGTTATGAGGATATCTGTCGAGCCCGCAAACTTGTAGCTCGGGTTTATCGGGTTGCCGTCCGTCAGGAAGTAGATGACGTTGAAGTTGTTGAAGTTAGTGGCGAAGGACATGATGAGCAGCGGCGCGGTTGAATAGAGCACGAGCGGCAGCGTGATGCGGCGGAACTCCTGCCGCGGCGAGGCGCCGTCTATCCTTGCGGCCTCGAGCAGCTCCGGCGAGATGCTGGTCATGACGCCGGACATCATGGTCATGAAGTATGGGAAACCCAGCCAGAAGTTGACGACGAAGATGACCAGCTTGGCCAGCGTCGCGTCAGAGAGCCAGGGTATGTTCTGAGATATGATCCCCGCAGAGCGCAGGAAGGTGTTGATGGGGCCGAACTGGCCGTTGAACATGTTGCGGAAGATGAGCAGGGAGATGAGCCCGGGTATGGCCCAGGGCAGTATGTAGATGGTGCGCCAGAATTTGCGGAATTTCACGCGGCGGCTGTTCACGAGGCAGGCCATGCCCAGCCCGCCGAAATAGCAGCTGAGCGTGGATACGACGCTCCAGAGCAGCGTCCAGCCCAGGACGCCCCAGAAGGTGTCGTTCCACATAGGCAGCCGGAACATGTCCGCGAAGTTTGAAAAGCCGACCCAGTCCACCAGACTGCGCGGCGGCAGATAGTGCGGGGCCGAGTAGTTCGTGAAGGCAATTAGGAAACCGAAGAGAATGGGGACGACAACAAAAAGGAGTATGAGTATGACGGCGGGGATGAGCATGGCGTAGGGGAAGGAGCGGTCGCGGAAGCGGTGGAACCACTCCCTCGCGCCCTGAAGGTGCTGCCCCTGCTCCATCCTGCCCCGGTCGCGGACAGCGTCTGAAACACAGCCTATGTAGATCAGCACAAAGACAACAGCTATGATCGCCCAGGCAATTCCGAGTATCATCAGTATGATGGAGTTGTCGCCCGGAGTGACCTTGGAGCCTTCGATTATCATTTCTGTCTCGCCCAGAGTGATGAGGCCCCAAAGGCCGTGTATCATCGACGGAAGCGAGACGATAAGCCCCACCTGCGCCAGGAAAAAGAAGGCCGCCTTTATGTACTGCCTGTTCCAGAGCTGACCTGAGCCCCATATGACCGCGCTCATCAGCCCGGCTGACCATTTTTGACTTCTGTGAGGCATTTTACGCTCCTTTCAGCCCTCTCCCGGCCGGGCCGGGAGAGGGCGTGCGGATTTTTGCTCGAACCGTTTGGAGGGGATTACTCAGTTACTACGAGCGAACTGTAAAATTCCTCGCTTGCCGCGGCAAGGGCCTCTTCGGGAGTCTGAAGCCCATCCCAGACCGCTATGACAGCTTTCTGATACGGTGCCCAGACGTTAGACATCTCGGGAATGTAGGGCTGCGGCAGGGCGTCGTTCACGGCTACGGCGATGCTGGACATGAAGGGGTCGTTGGCGTAGAAGTCGAGTTTCTGGCCTTCGATGCTGGCGCTCAGCTCGTTCCTCGTCTCATAGAGCAGCTGGAGGCAGTCGGGGTCGGTTGCGATGAACTGGGCAAGCAGCATGGCGGCCTTGGGATACTGGGTGTAGGCGCTGACGCAGACGGTATCGACGGTGGAGAGGGTCTTGGGCCGGACGCCGTTGTCCATCTTGGGCAGCGGGGCGATGCCGAAGTCGATGCCAGCATTGGTGAAGTCGGCTATGGACCAGGGGCCGGTGATGACGTAGGGGGCCGCGCCGCTGGAGAACATGGTGTTCATGGCATCCCAGGTGGCGTCGGCGGAGGCGACGGGGTAGACGTCCTCCTGCAGCGTCTTGTAGAAGGCCAGGCCCTCGGCCGCCTCGGCGCTGTCCCAGCCCAACTGGTCGGGGTCGTCATGCGTGGGCCCGAAGAGGTCGTAACCGTAGCCGCCGAGGAAGCCATGGGCATAGTAGGGCTCGACGGCCTGCCAGAGGCATGCGAATTTGTTCTGCGCCGGGTCGTTGAACTCGGCGGCAAACTCCTTCATCTCCGCCCAGGTATCGACCGGGGTGTCCACAAGGGCCTTGTTGTAGAACATAACGATGGTCTTCATGGACAGCGGGAAAGCGTATATCTTGCCATCATAGGTCACGGCGTTGATGGCGTTCTCAACGAACTCGGAGCGTATCTCGTCGGAGAAGAGGTCGATCTCCAGTATGTTGCCGGACTGAGCGGAGATCGCTACGCCGTCGTGAGCCTGCACAAAGACGTCCGCGCCCATGCCGGTGGGGCCGTCAAGCTCGATCTTGGTGCGGGAGTCGGTGGTGCCGACGTTCTCGACCGTGAGCGGGATGTCGGGATACTTGGCGTTCCAGAGCTCAACTATCTTCTCGTTGTAGTTGTCGTTGTCGAACCAGAGCTTGAGCGAGGCACCCTCCTCAGGTACCACCTCTCCATCTGTGCTATCCGCAGGTGTGACATCGCTTACCTCTGTGGTGTCAGCTGGTGGTGGGTCAGTGGTGGTGACAGTGGGTTCGCCGCAGGCGGCGAGTGCAAGCAGCATCATAGCCGCGAGCAGGAGCGCAAGAGCCTTCTTTACCTTTTTCATGTTTTTCTTCCTTTCTTCAATATAATGTTCTGGCAATTAGCCAATATTCAACAAGTAAAGCGCTTAACCAAGCGCATAAAATCGCAATGCCGTCAGTATTCAAGGATCCTTGCCGACATTGCGTCAAGTTCGCAGCCTATCTGTTCTCCATTGCTGCGGGGAAGATCGAGCGTCCTTGCATTCTCAGAGACGTTCATGGCGAGGACGAAACCGCGTCCGTTCAGTTCAGCTTTGTATACCAGCGCGCTCTCGTCCGAGTACAGCTCGCGCCAGCCATATTGTATTTCATCTGCGTACTCATGCCGGAGAGAAATTGCGCCCCTGATGAAGTCTGAGAGGGGACATTCGCTACCGCTCCAGTCCATGGCCTGCCTGTACTCTGCTTCATGCCAGCCGGAAAGCCCTCGCTCATCGCCGTAGAACAGCATGGGTACCCCGGGATGCGTGAACAGGAACAGCGCCGCCAGTCTGAGCCGACGTTCGTCTCCTCCGCACTTGGTAAGGAAGCGCGGAACGTCGTGGCTGTCGATGAGGTTCAGCTGCGCCTGCTGTATCCTCCGCCGGTAGCGGATGAGCAGCTGCTGTACGCGCTGCACGAAATCGCGGGCGTTGAGCTTGCCGTAGGCGAAGAAGTCGTCAATGGCGAAGGTGAGGTTGTAGTTCATTGCCGAATCGAACTGCTCGCCCTCGAGGAAGGAGCGCGCGTCGTCCCAAATCTCTCCTATGAGCACCGCGTCGGGCTTGAGCGCACGGACTTCGCGGCGGAAAACACGCCAAAAGTCGTGGTTTACCTCGTTGGCCACGTCGAGCCTCCAACCGTCGATGTCGAACTCCCTTATCCAATACAGGCCGACGTCTATGAGATATCGCGCCGTCTCCGGATTGCCCGTGTTGAGCTTGGGCATGCTCCCGACATAGGCAAAACACTCGTAGTTCGGCAGGGAAGAGACATCCAGTGGGTAGGACTTGGGATAATACCAATCCCGGTATCGGGAATCCTCACCGTTTTCGACCAGGTCACGGAAAGCGAAGAAGTCCGGGCCGCTGTGATTGAAAACGCCGTCGAGCACGAGGCGCATCCCACGCTCGTGGCAGCCTGAGACCAGCCGACGGAGGTCGTCCTTGCTGCCGAAACAGGGGTCGATCTCAAAGTAGTCGATGGTGTCATACTTGTGCGGGCTGTTGGCGGCAAAAATCGGCGTCAGGTAGATGCAGTTGAAGCCGAGAGAAGCTATGTAGTCCAGGTTCTCCGTCACGCCCCGCAGCGTTCCGCCGAGCTTAGATGCACAGGCCCGCCCGTCGGGCAGGTGTTCGACGCGGCACTCGCAGGAGATGCGGCGGCGCGAGCTGGCAAAGCTGTCTGGGAAGATCTGATATACCACAGCCTTCCTCCACCAGTCCGGCACGGAGTCCATGTCCTCGCTGCGTATGTAGTGGAAGTTGTAGTATAGCTGGCGGTTTTCCTCGGGCTGTTCATGGAAGCAGTCGCTATAATAATACAACGTTTCACCGCCGGAGCTCAGCCGGAAATAATAACACAGCCGCGTGACGCCTGGGTCTATCTCTACCTCGAAATAGTCAAACAGCGCGTCTGAAAAGCGCAGCGTCATTTCCGCCTCCGTAATGGAGATGGGACTTTTCGGCTCCATCCTGTCGCCAAAGCAGAGCGTACAGCTTTCGAGGTCAGCCTTGGCTGCCCTTAGTCGTATGACGACCAGGTCCGGAGCTTCGGCAAAGCTGTACTCGGAGTATGTGCGATGGAATATCGCCTCTTTCTTCAAATGGGCATTCAGCTCCTTTCGTGGGGAGGGGCGACAGAGTCGCGCTCTATCAGCTCCACCGGCATGATGATGTTTTCTATTTCCGCGCCCGGGTCATTGATGGCCTGGACTACCTTCTGCACCGTGATACGTCCCCTGTCATACGCAAACTGGGCTACGGAACTGAGAGCGGGCATGGAGTACTCGCACTCCTTTGTGTTGTCGAAGCCGACGATAGACAGGTCGCGCGGGATGACCCGCCCGGCCTCGTAAAAAGCCTTGAGTATGCCGAAAGCCACTATGTCCGCTGCGGCGAATACTGCCGTTATTTCCGGGCGCTCCAGCAGCGCCTTCCCTATGTTATACCCGCCGCCGAAACTCAGCGCGTCCTGGAATATAAAGCTTTCGGTGTCCAGACCGGCCTCGGTCATGGCCTTCACATAACCCTTGTAGCGCCGATGTATAGCACCGTCAACGGTGATGTTGGATGCAGCCAGGGCGATTATCCTGTGCCCATTGTCCAGCATCAGCCGCGTCGCATCGTAACCGCCCTGCTGGTCGTCAATGCCAACGGTGGAGTGCAGCTGGGTGCCCTCGTCGTAAGAGTCTATGAGTACGAGCTGACGGCCCAGAGCCTGCATCTCCTCGGAGATGACGTGCGTGTAGTTGCCTATAAAGATAGCGCCGTCGAGGTCGCGCTTGAGTATCCAGTCCCGGCAGCTCTCGCCCATGCGGACGCCCTTTATGAGCACGTCGTAACCGAGCTTGGCGGCCTCAAACTCGACACCGCTGACGAGTTCGCCGTAGAAGGGGTTATCACGAAGCAGAAGGCTTGCGCTGCTGTCTTCCTCTGTTATGGGCAGCAACAGCCCGAGCATATCCGAGCGACGCTTGGCCAGGCTGCGGGCCACAAGGCTGGGCTGATAATTGAGTTCTTGCATGACACGGAGGATGTTTTCCCTTGTAGCTCCCGAAACTTTGTCAATTCCATTTATTACGTTTGAAACAGACGCCGGCGACACGCCTGCGCGCTTCGCAATATCCATGATTGTGACGCGTCTGCTCATCCTAAAGCCCTCCGTGGCGCTTAGTTAAGCGCTTTACAAAAACTATTTTATTACACAAGCATAGAGATATGTCAAGCGAAATAGTCGATTTAAAACAAAACACAGATGCTAAAACAATGATTTTGTATATTAGCACCAGAAGGTACATGACTGCTTGTGTAAAATGACAAGTGTACCGCTTTCATCTATGCCCGTATTTAGAAGGCGTATTAGCAATGCATTCCTTTCCACCAAGTATCGTCTCGGCGTTAGCGCGGTAGGTCAGGAGCTTTTTCATCTCGGTTCTGGCCTCGCGGTAGGCCGGGTATGCATCTCTCTTTTCAGCGAGAAGGGCGGCATACTCAGCTTGCAGAGCCTTGACCGTGGGCAGCTTTTTCAACCCCAGGTCATTGAAGTGCTTCTTCGCGGCGCGGTGCAGAAGTATCTCCTGCTCGTGCTCGGCTAAATACCGTTTCGAGTAGCCAGAGGCTTTGTAAGCGCGGAAGG
>PPYE01358312.1_pt1 | contig 12312 bp, 9 predicted proteins | sample 1559881 | NCBI WGS metagenome assembly PPYE01 (sample SAMN08240022, study PRJNA423297) | Human gut metagenome, whole genome shotgun sequencing project.
GAACAATTTTTTCTGCTTTCAGTGCAGATTCTACTTTTTTGGCTTTCGCTTCTTCTACTTCTTTCTGAGCAATTTCACGGGCAGCCTGTACGGCAGCTTCCGATCTGGCAGCAGCTTCACCGGCTTGTTTGTCAGCGTTGGCTTGTGTCACGGCTAGTTCGGAGTTTGAAAGAGCGACTTCCTTTTGTGCTTCATTTCGCCCGATAGCAGCCTTCTTACCGGCTTCCGCTTGTTTGATTTCCATGTCAGAGTTCAGTTCGGCGATGCGGCTTTCCTTTTCGGTATTTGCCTGTTCGATGCGGATGTTTTTCTCCGCTTCGGCTTTGGCAACCTGCGCTTCTTTCTCTGCGTTGGCAATCGCTACTTGGGAAATTCTGTCCTTGTCTGCATTGGCAACAGATATCTCCTGCAATTTCTTGGTTTCTGCAATGGCGATATCCTGGTCTTTGCGGGTTTCTGCAACCTTCGTTTCACGTTCCTTGATTTGAGTCGCGATTTTGATAGCACCGAGTTTTCCTGTTCTTCGATATTAGCTTGTGCTTCGTTCTGGGCCTTGCTCTCGGCTTCCTTACCCAAGTTCACGATGTAGTTGGCAGCATCGCGGATATCGCTGATGTTGATATTCATCAGATACAAACCGAATTTGCGGAGTTCCGTGTCGATATTGTCTTTTACTTTAGAAAGGAATTTATCGCGGTCGGAGTTCAGTTCTTCGATTGTCATGTCGGCTATGACCAGACGCATCTGACCGTAAACGACATCTGTAATCAGATTCTGTTTGTCGTCCATGGTCAATCCCAGCATACGTTCGGCGGCGTTTTGCATGACTTCGGCATCGGTGCTGATAGCAACAGTGATTGTAGTCGGAACATCTACACGGATATTTTGTGCGGAAAGTGCGCCTGTCAGTTTGCAGTCGATCTGCATCGGCTTCATTGACAGAAATTCGTAGCCTTGGATAATCGGCCAGACGAATGCGGCACCACCGTGGTATAATTTAGCAGATTTCTTTTCTCCTCCCGTCTTACCATATACAACGAGGACTTCGTCACTCTTACATTTGCGGTAGCGTGAAAGGATACCGATGAAAGTGAGCAGGATAACCGCTACTAATATAGCGGCCATGATTAGCATTTCTTGTGTCATAAATTTGTGTATTTAGAATAATTATTGAATATACAATGTTCCGTCCTGATATCTGGTGATAACGGTACGGTCTCCGGTTTGATAAGCTTTTCCCGATTCGGAGATGACGTCTACTTCGCGCATTGCTCCGTCACGGTTGGTTTGTACAGTGTATTTGCTGTCGCTTTGTTTGAAATAGATGGTACATTCACGTCCCACAAGCTGGTCTGTCTGTTCCGTGCGGTTGACTTGTTGCAGTTGGTAGGCTTTCTTATACAGAAACCAGGCGGCAAAAACAAAGAATAACCCTACCAGAATACCGACAACGTAACTTTGGATTTCCGTGTTTCCCGCCAGATACATATACCAGCCGAATCCGATTCCGAAGTGGGTAAGTCCTTTAAAGGAAACCACACTGCTGATGTCGGTATCTACGTCTACATCTGCATCCAGATCTCCGAAAAAGATAGATAATACGAATTGGATGAGAAAGATTCCCGTTGTGACAAGAGCGATGATGAGAAAAAAGGTATGGCTCATAGTAATTCTGTATTAATATAAAGTCTCTAGTTATAATACCTCAAATATACGGGTTTATGGGAGATAAACAAAGATAATTCATAAAAAAAATCCCCACCCACTCAGCGCTACTTTCACAAGCTGCCTCTGAGTGGACTGAGGAACACAAACAAAACAAACAATTTCTGTGTAATTCTTTTATATCTAGTTATGAAGCTTATACTCTTTGACGGCTTCTATGCCGTAGGACAGTCGAGTATAAGCAGTGAGTCTTCACACAGCGTAACGGAGCATTTTTCCAGGACGTTGAGATCGATCTCTATTTTTATTCTACCGCAGACATCTTGCACTTTGTGTTTAAAGTCTACAAAACCCTTCACGAATTTCTCTATCCGGTTGGCTGAATGTTCGTATGCATACCAGTGCCCGTTTTCTTCAAACAGATACGCTTGGCGTATATCTGTTGATTCTAGTTGTAGGATGTCTTTCGGTGTCATAATATGGTGTATTAAATTAATGGGGAGTTACATATATCGCTCTGGCTCTTTTAGTGGCATTTCTGTCTTGAGTCGTTTTAAGAGTTTTCGTAGCGGAGTCCAGATAGTAAGTACTTTGTTTACTATTACTATCTACAGAACCGGTCCAGTAATCTTTATCAGTCCGAAGCGGTTGGAACGGATTATTTCCTGTATACTTAAAATTCATGATAGTTTTCATGGTCTCTGCATCTGGTAGACAATAGTCATCAGAAGTACTTGTCGGAGCTCCGTGTGGTAAATCGCGACCGGATTTCCTATAACAATATGTTTGAACCGGGGATGTTTCATTCTCTTTAAAGTACATGAACCATGTATTATAAAGTCCATGCTGGGTTGTACTTTCTCCGAAATTGAACGTTGTATTGAAATAAGGTTTAGATTGAGTAACTGTTCCACTCATATCATTATCCATATATCCCCAAGCTAAATTGTCTTCCTCTTCGAAACGTTCAACCCATACTTTATTGGCGATTTTTATAGGAGTCCATTGCTTCATGGTGACTGTCTGATGATCCTTCTTGTTTACTTTGGATGTAATTGTTAACGTAATTTCTCTTGATATGTCTTCTGATCCAGTGAAACCTGTCGCATTTAGAGCCCATGTTTGAACATAATACTCTATTCTTCCATTCTGACCGCATTCACCGTATTCAGTAGGTTCTACCCATCTACCTTCTGTCTCAGAGTAAAACTTAACCCATGACTGACCACTGGCTGGACCAGCACTGATTTTCCAATTGTCATCACCCACTACTTCTAAATACCCGTGTGTCGCATGGCAATCGAAATCAAAATCGTCTTTTACGAATCCCCAGTCTTTAATATTCATATCTATGCGCCAACTAAGATCTTCTTTGTTGACTATTAGATTTCCATCGGCATCTTCTTTCCCATCTTCATTAGCGCCACCATTGCCTTTTAAAGTTAGCGTAACTTGATAATAGTTGTTCCTTTTTATATTAAAGTCATTGTATGCATTGTTGCCCAATAGAAAACGATATGCGATAGTTCCTTGGACTCCTTTATTTGAATTTTGGGGGTCTTGATAATAATATTCAGCTTCAACTAAAATATATGAATACTTATTCCCATTGTTACCATCTAAGAACGATTGTAAATCAGCAGGCGTACTGCCTGTGTATTCTTTAGGATGTTTGTTTCTTTGGTCACCTATTGCGATGTTTTCATTGGTTCCTTGAAGATTTTCAAACATAAACATGGGGATAGTCCCCGGTTCTAGTTCATGTCCTCCTACAAATTCGGTTGTATTTGTTAGGGCTCCCCAACCTTCGGCATTTGCCAAGTCGATCGTTTGGCCTAATGAAACAAATCCATCCGAATGGCTTATTTTATTATCGTTTCCGATGAAACAAGATTTGGGGACATTGTGCAAACTCATTCTTTTTGGAGTGATTCTAACGCCATCTTTCAGTTCGCTGCCATCTATCTTTACTGAAAACATAGCAAGAGTACGCTTTAATGAAAGTGTCCCGTTTGTTAATTGTTTAGTGGAGCCGAACATCATACAATCGTTTGCTCGATTGGGCTGCCCGTCTGCAGCTGTTTGTTTTAATTGCTTGAGTGCATCAATGGTTTTTATCGTGATAGAATTGTTATAATTAGCAATTGCATATATTTCAGTAACTTGGTCGAAATCTCCTTCTTCTCCTCTGATCGTGATATACCTTTTATTGTCTCCTTCTTCGGGTCTCATTGGTAAAGAGTTTCTGGTCATGATAACACGGTCATCGTTGGGAGTCAAACCACTTTCATCAAAATAATAGATCTTAGTTATATCATTTCCACTAGCTAATACAATATTTAAATTATTAACAATAGAATAATCAACACGGTTACTTACCGCACGGGTGTTTGTAGCGATGCGTGTCTGCTCCGGTAGGCTTATTGTAAGTTGAATTTTATCAGTTTGGTTGGGACATTGTTTATAATTATCCTCTTCCAAACACGCTGTCAACACCATAGGAAGCATTGCTAATATGGACAACCAACTGTATATATCGTTTTTTCGTATCATGGCTAATGGGTTGTTTTGTTTTAAAACTTCTCTTACAAGTCAAAGTCGTTTAATTGGATAACCCAATCATTGATCTCGACGACTGTATTGATTAATGTTAGGTTTTCGTCTACAAAGACAAGCATACTATAGTTGTCTTCTCTGTCTAGGTATTCTTGTAACGGCATATCTGCGTATTTCTCTGTTCTCAACAGGTTAAGATACCCGATCAAATCTCCGGTTTTTAGGATATTTTTATTTGTTTTCGTATCTATGATACTTAATTCGGGATTTTTGTCCTTCATGAGTCGTGCTACGCTCAATTCTGCAATGACAGCAGGATATTCAGTGTCTACCACGTTGAATGCCCTAGTAGCAACTGTTTTTTGTTCAGTCATAAATGGTTTGTAAGTCAACATATCATCGTCCAATAGCGTATTGTCATAATTCATAAATCCGTTATCGTCGTATATATTGAATTTTAATTCGTTTTTATTGATAGCACGTGTGATTGTTGCATTTTCGTTTTGTTTTACTTGCACCAAAGCAATGCGTATATTGTTTGTGTTTTTTATTAAACTGACTTCTGTGAAGCGCTTTCTTCCACTACGGGTAGAGGGGCCTTTCTTTAATTCTCCGTGCCATAATGAGGAGAGTTCATGTTCTACAATAAACTTGTCTTTATCTCCTTCTGATCTACCCTGTTTAGTAGGGACTACCACACTGTTGCGTATCGTTTTGACGTTAAGGTCTGTAATATTAGCCTTGCCGGGAGTAAGCAAGGGAACAGCAAATGATTCATCGTCCAGTCCTGCCCATGCTATGAGGTGATATTTTTCGGGATCGATATCCATTGTCATGGCATATTCGCCTGTTGCCAACATGTCTCCTGATTCCGCTTTCATGGCTACGAGATTATTGTTGTCATCAAAAGCATAAAGCGTTATGTTTTTCACCTCTTGAGCGAACGCGTCCACATTTTTTATATTGTAGTCGTACTTGAATGTTACGCCGTATTCGATACTGCAATCGCCTTCATCGAAATCAAGTACGGAATCGCAAGCAGTCATTGTACCAACCAATGTTGTGAATAGCAATATCTTGTTTGCTTTTTTTTGTATGTCAGTTAATATGCTTATCATTGTTTCTGTTTTTATGCTTTTGGAACGCTTATGTTTTGTTTGATTAATCTTCTTTTGGTGAAGCGCGAGAGATGTAGAAATAGATAAGGGGGGAGAGGAGGAATCTCCTTCTCTCCCTCTTGCAACTTTTTATCTTTGGAAATTATTTGAATTCAAAATTATTTGTTTGAATAGTCCATGGTTCAACTTCAACTGAGAGTTTCAATGTTGCCAGCTTGGGTTCGTCTTTTGGTTCCGGTAATCCTAGCTTTGCTATGCCTGTAACTTTTAATTTATAAACGTTGTTACGAACAATCTCGGCTTTGCCATTACTTAGGATGTCTGCTTTGTAGTAGCATACACCTTCTTCATATTTTCTGACACCGTACTTACTCCAACAATCTGCAATAGAGGTCGTTGCTTCAATGTCTGTATATACTGCTTTTAATTCATTGATAGATTGGTACAATACATTGTCTCTGTCTACCCAGAATGTTTTGGCTTCATCATTGATAGTAGCTGTAGCTTTATATATCGCCATTGTGTGATTTTCTCCATAGTTTTCGAGACAGTATACGATAGAACCAAATTCTTCTTCGTTTTGAGTCGTTATACCAGTAATAGGCTTGTAAGCAAATGAACCTAATGTATATTCTTGGAACAAAGCTGGGGTGATGGCATTTGTCTGTGGGAATACATACGAAGTCGTTTGCAAATTAGCATATGAATAGTTGCTTATGGAAATTTCCACCTTGATAGCATTTCCAGCCGGATCTTTCATAGCTGTTCCTTCGCTGCTATTGGCAACATCAAAAGCATTATTGGTTGGAGTTGTTTCTTCCAGTTTAGCAGCTACTCGACTGACTTTTACTAAAGCAGGGACTTCTTGTTCTGCTACAAATTTAACTTTTGTCTTGCCGTCACTACTCATCAAGAAATTGTTTTTGCCAGTGATATCGTCGATTCCAGTGATTTCGCCAGCATTATATGTGGATGTGTTATAAATGCTGGTGAACCAGCCATCCCCGGTTAAAGCAGCTTCAATTGCAGATGTCGGGTTAAGCACAACATCTACAGTAGCATTTCCTGGCTGTACCGTGATTTTGTCTTTGGTATACAATACATTGGGAGTCGATTCTTCGAACTTAATTCTAGGAATAATGGTCACATCTTTTCCTCCGCTTTCATAACTAATAATAACAGTTGCGCTTTGGAAGTCCTGTTCTGCAGACAATCCAGTTTCTGTGGCGCGGGTTAAACTAGGAAATGCGATACCAAATTCCATAATCGCATTCTTTTCACTGGTTTGATTACCATTGTTTACGAATTCGTCATTCTCGTTGCTACAAGCTGTCATGGCAGCTACTGCTAGACTTGCTAATAATAAATTTCTAACTTTCATCTTTGTTTTGAGTTTAATGTGTGATGCTATAATTTTTTTCTTTTCTTTAGTTGCACACTACATATTATTAGTAGTTATGCTGATTTCTTTTTCTTTTTTGGGGGTAAGAGTCATCTAAAAGATGAGGAGCATTTGTTTTGTGAAAAACATCATTTCTTTTTCTGATCGGAAGCCCTTATATATTATAAGGTGAAATAACTAACTTCCAGTTGGAGGGATTTTGTTTGTTTCTTATAGGCAATGTTTCTTTTATTTGTTTATTACTAAATTTTTGTTTTGTTTGTTTTAAGGAATCTTTTTGTTCCTTATCGACATTGCAAAGTTATGGGAGAAATGTAAAACTGTTGATTGGTGTTTTTTTCAATTTTCAAGGTGAATTTTTCAATCTTTCAAATGTCACTTTTAGGGTGGGTGAATTAGTCATTTTGTGAATGATTTGTTGAGGAGATGAATATTATACCGCCTTTCCTTTTCTTTTTCCACTGTTTGTATTATATATTTTCTTCAACTTATTCTGCGCAATAGAATAAATTTTGCAACTATTTAGGCGGGATGGAATGATTTGTGTCTTTTTCATTCTGTTTTGAATGATTTATTGCTGCTGTTGTCGTGTTCATAGTAGACTGCGTTACGTGGAACAGGTGGATGATCTCATCGTTACAAGAATACTTTCTCACTTTAGTGAGAATTAATTCTTATCAAGGTGAGAATATTTTCTCATAGTGATGAGTATTTTTTTCTCACAACGGTGAGAATTGTTTGAGAATTTAATGAAGCGTATTTTGCTATGTATTAATTAAATAGCGAGTTTGTAACCGTGCTGGATAAGTTCGAATCTGTAGTAGCGGAGACTAATATTTCGGATAAGGCTACTTTGAAATAAATCCCTCAAATTGGCAAACTGAAATAATATATTAAATCCCCAGGAAAATAATGTGAGCGTTACTTGATAGATAAGAAAAAACGCACTGCCTTCTCAGGTGGTGCGTTTCTTGATTTGGGGTTAAAATTTTAATTATAAATCATAGGGGGAACAAATACTGTTTGTGTTATTGTTCTTGTTTATTCTAAGGGGTAATTTTGTTTCTTTTTTAATTCTTTCAAGTTGGCGTCTGCTTGCTTTATGAGACCGGCAGCTTTAGCTGCATTGAAATATTTTTCGGCTGTGTCTAAGTCTCCTTCTATCATAGCGATAATTCCTAGATTGTTCTGTGTCTCTGCGGCTTTTGGATTAGCTTTAGCCAGATATCTCTTAGCGGTTGTCATATCACCACCTTTTTGTATTTCCATTGCTCCGGCATTGAGGTTGGCGATTGGATCATCCGGAAACATTGTAGCGGCTACTTGGAAAGAATGGTTGAATTCTTCGCTTCCCGGTTCACAACTTTCTGCAATCCGGTAGATTTCCTGTAAACTCAATAATTGCGGGCGTTTATTAATTATCTCTTTAGACTCTTCAAGACTGAGACCGCGTACTGTATAATTGACCGTATAATCTGAATGACGGAGTGCAGGATAACATTCTGCCAATATATATTGGTATGTCTGAGGTCCAACCAGATTAGCGATATCGCGTTCCTTCTTATCAATGTTTATGCTTTCATCATCTATCAAGCGAAGAACTTCCTCCTTTTTCTCTATTGATGAAGCGGAAACAAATTTGCGGAAACCTTTCCAGTCCTCCGGGGTATATTCCGAAGTGATGAGCTTCTTATCGAAATTGTAATAACTGGTCACATAATCTACAAGAGCCTGGGTACGATTCTTTGCCAAACGGGTATTGTTGGCGTAGCTGCCTTCGGGTGAAGCGTAACCGTGAATCTTTATACCGGTAAGAGTTGTATATTTGTCGTTGCGCACGGTATCGATTGTTGCACGTATTTTTGCCAACTCACTTGTGTTACGACGATACTCCGGATAGATGATGATTTTGTTGACTGGGAAATCCAGAAATGCGCTTCCTTCTACTGCACGATATTTTATGTCTTCGGCTTTTGGAGTGATATAGGCTATGGAAGGTTTTACTTTCAGTGGTAAAATGTTCAACTGGGTGATTAATTCACCGCTGTTCTCCTCCAGGATGTCACAACAACCACATAGGTCTATATTCAGTTTCATGTTTGCATTGCGCATCCATGCTTCGAATGGCATTTGTACCAGATAGTTTATTTTTTGTTCCTGATGTTGTTTGCGACGTATAATGGTATAAGTGTTCTCGGGAGTCTTGTGGTTTCGTTGGTTGACAATGTCGCGTTTGCGTCCATACACTACAATAGAAGACAACACCTTGGTCTTTCCGTTTGCCTCAAGAAATGGAGTCAATGTGGCTACATTGTTGGATTCCAGTTTCAGGTTTTCTTTCAAGACAATGTCCAGATTGATAGTTAATACATTGTTATCTTCACTGCGTGTGATAGATTCTTTCTCTATACGCACTTGATCTTTATAGAGAGTCTGTGCTTTCCCGCCTAATATAGGCAGCAGGCAGAAGAATATGCATAATATCTTTTTCATATTTGTTTTGTTTTAAAATAAATAGATTAAACTGACGGCGGCTTTTGTAGGACCTACATAGTTCTTATGTCCTTCCTTGACTTTTTCACCGCACGTCTTGCATTCGAACTGCTCATACTTGACACGCGCGTAACCTATACCGATATTTCCTTCAAGATTCCAGTGCTTGCCCAGAATCCATTGATAACCGTAGGAAACGCCAAATCCGTAAAAGTGTCCTTTGAAACGGTGGTCTTTCAATTCGGGCCAGATGCCCCATGGCATATCAATGGCTGCTGCCTGATAAACGCCTCCATGAAGGTGTGCACCTACGAAATGACCGTTGAATTTATCACAGAACCAATATCGAAGTTCCGGTTGGAAGGCAAGCATCTTCATCATCTTCTGATCTTTGTATGTCCAAGGGTTGTAGTTGGCATACAAGTCCAGAGTTAGTTTCTTACTTAAACCGACTTCGGCTCCAAGATTGATAATTTTAAGCGCGTCCATTACGACATTGGTTTTTACTCCGACTACCTGACTATATAATAAGGTAGAAGCAAACAGGGTAACGAATAAAAATAAGATTCTTTTCTTTTTCATCGCATGATGGGTTTTGTTTGTTGATGTTACAAAAGTAGGCATAATGCAGATAGCTGTTGATTGGCAGATTCATCTTTCTTGCCTTTGTCTTCAATGGAAATTGATAAGTAGGGTGGTGAATAATTCATTCATGGGTGGTTGGTTATTCGTTGCTGTTAATTGGTGATTTTTATCCTTTGTGATGAATGATTTGCATATGAGTGGTGTTTTAATACTTGTAGAACTTAGTCAATCGCTTGAATAAGCTGTATTTCGTTCGTTAAAGAGTGGTAATTCATTCATTTTTCTTTTCAGAAAGTTTTCCTTATTGAATAAAATGCCTATGTTTGTAATGTACAAACGAACAAGGAAAGATAAATAAGACAACTTAAGTTTAAGATTCCCCTCCTAAGGAACATGAATAAATAAACAATTAAAAGTGTAAAAAGACCGCGAACTGATAAATAACGATTCGCAAGCAGATTAAATGAATAAGTAAAATTTAGGAGGAACTAATATGAAATCAATTAAATTCTTTTTCGCATGTGTATTGGCATTAACTTTTGTAGCATGTTCTAATGCTGAAAGTGACAGTTTTGAAGATAATACTTCAAACTTCGAATCCATGAAATCTTTATATGGTATTGAGTCGGCAGCTTACGATCAGAAAGCTGAGGAAATTCCTTTTGTTACTGCAGAGGAAATGGCAAGTGTACTGGAAGCGCTTCGTCAGAATGGTAATACTGTCCGTAACTGTGAATCGGAAACAACAGAAGGATTTTATGGTGATGCTACTGATAAGAAAGCGGTGAAAATGCTTGCCGAATATCAGGCTCGTACAAGAAGTGGCGCTTTCGTTGAGCAATTCGCATTATGTGTATCATTGAATTTTAATATAGATAAAGGTGCGGTATATTATATCGGTACTACTTACTCTTCTTCGACTGACTTATTCAGTTGGCAGGGATATGGCGCTTCTTTATCAACAACTGCCGACGGTAACAGTATCTTCAATTCGACTACTTATCTTTATTTCCGCGTAAGCGACCAGGGTAACTGTGTAGTAAAGGTACCGGTAGATTTCAAAGGTAGCTATAACTTTGCTGCCGGTCAAGGAACTTATAGCTTTACTCTGAAAGCTGCTAAATAATATCATAAGAATTTATTGCATTTAGGTATTAGTATAATATATATTACTAAGGAGTGTCTGTATGATATGATTCACTCCTTTGAATAAAAAAGAGGAACCAAGCAGCAAACAATATAATAATTGGAGATCGATTGCGTAATGAACAAAACAAACGGCAAAAGTCTTTCTATTTCAAAAGAATAGGAGGGCTTTTGTTTTATTGTGAATTATTTCTAAAAAATATTTGTTATGTGATTTGATGATAATTATTTTGTCTACCTTTATCGACCAATACACATGAACAAAATACTATTAAGATATGAGGAAATTCTTCTTTTTACTACTGGTGTTGTCAGGTATTTTCCCTGCATATTCAATAGATACTCATTGGAATCTGGAACCGGTAGTAATCAAAAACGGAGTCAGTGACAATACTATTTATAATGTTTGTTATGGAAGTGACGGTTTTATATGGCTCTCTACTGATAAAGGAATTTCACGTTATGACGGATTTAGATTTCGTGACTATCCCCTCATTATGGGGATTGATTCTCTTTCCACTCCTCTGCATCAAGCTGTGAAAAAACTTTGCGAAGGTCCCGACGGTTTATATTATGCGTTACTTTTCCAAGGTGGAATTACTTGTTTTGATAAGGATATTGAAAAGTTTTTGCCGGTACGTTTTGATAAGCCTCTGGAACTGAAAGATATTCTGGATTTCTGCTGGAATGACGGGAGTTTGTATTTGGTTACTTCACAAGGTTTATTTGAATCGCGCATTGTTCGCAAGACAGAAGGAAAACATGATTTTGTGTTATGTCTTTTGAATCCTGAGCCTTTGGTAAGAGGAAAGGTTGCTCATCTTTGTAGTGATGGAAAAACAAATTTGTATTTCTCTGTTAATCAGAGGAAAGTGGTACATTATGATTTAGTGGCGAAAAAAACTTCTTTGATTAAGGAATACAGCGTAGTAAATAGATTGTTTTTAAAGCATGGTTATTTATGGATTTGCCGATTATGGGATGACATTATATGTTATGACCTTAAAACGAATGAGGAACGTGTTATCTCCATGGAAGGAAAAGATCAGTCTGAATTCTCTAATTCTTATGTTACGGATCTGGTTTTGAAAGATAACCGGACTTTTTATTTGACAACTTGGAATGGATTGTATAAGTTGCGTTTCGATAATGACAATCTGTGTAAGAGTCCGTTTGTGTTGACTTTGCTGACGAAGAATGAGAAGGCATTCCATTCGAGTATTGAAAATAAAATGACCAGCCTGTTTTGGGATGATAAACAACAAATTCTTTGGGTAGGTACATTTGGCGGTGGGGTCGTGAAATTTGATATTAGTGATAGTATGTACAGTAGGGTACGGCAGGATT
>PPYE01359124.1_pt1 | contig 12310 bp, 10 predicted proteins | sample 1559881 | NCBI WGS metagenome assembly PPYE01 (sample SAMN08240022, study PRJNA423297) | Human gut metagenome, whole genome shotgun sequencing project.
AACAACGTTAGCTACTGTACCGCGCTGCTTGTTGCAGAGCTGCTCAGCCTTAGCGAAATCGTTAGCGTTCAAAGCTGCCTTGATGTTTGCAACGAACTTAGGAAGAGCACCTTTACCTGTAGCGGTCTTAAGAGCCAACCAACGCTCGATTGTCATAGCCAACACTGTGAGCAACAAAGTGTGGATAACTGGTACGATAACACCACCCTTGTAAATTGTACCCCAAATGTCTGCTGGGTGATCCTGTACACCAGGATCCTGGAAGTGCATGTCATTTCCGAACCATGTGAAGAACAATGTGAATGCGATGATAGCACAAACCACGATGATCCAGAATGCGCCTCTTACTCCCTGAAAGCCCTCAGACTTCTTAGCTGGGGCTGCTTGTTTTGTAGTTGCCATAATTTTACTTTTTTAAATTATTAGTTAATAAATTATTAATATTTTCTTGTTTTCTTGGTTGCTTTGTAGACCTTGTATGTGTTGTTGTCACGAAACACAGTCGGTTATTCAAATTCCAATGGCAAAGATAATAATTATTGGTTAACTATCACCCTAATTAAGAAGTTTTAACGAGATATTGACGCATTTTTTGTCAATATCTCGCTTTTTTCTTACAAAATTGCCAATATTTGGACGTTTTTTTGCTCTTCTTACTTGAGCTTAGCCAAAGCTTCCTTGATGCGTCGGATTGCTTCAACGATGTTCTCATCGCTAGTAGCATAACTCATGCGGAAACAGTCTGGGTCTCCAAATGCATCACCGCCTACAGTAGCAACATGTGCCTCTTCCAAGAGATACATGGCGAAGTCTGTAGAATTATTGATGGTGTGAGTACCGTTGCTCTTGCCGAAATAGCTGTTGCACTTAGGGAAGAGATAGAACGCTCCCTGTGGCATGTTGACTTCGAGTCCTGGTACTTCCTTTGCCAATTTTACAATCAGATTGCGACGGCGCTCAAATGCCTGGCGCATTTCTTCTACTGCACTCTGGTCGAGTGTATAGGCAGCCTCTGCAGCCTTCTGGCTAACAGAACATGTGCCACTGGTGTATTGACCCTGGAGCTTGTTACAGCCCTTGATGATCCATTCAGGACCAGCCAGGAAACCGATTCTCCATCCTGTCATGGCGTATGCTTTAGATACACCGTTGGCAATGATGACCTGTTCCTTCATGCCTGGTTCCTGAGCAATGCTGTGGTGCTTGCCTATATAATTAATGTGTTCGTAGATTTCATCTGCCAACACGAAAACCTCAGGGTGCTTTCTGAGAACTTCTGCCAATGCAGCCAATTCTTCCTTGGAATATACGCTACCAGTAGGATTGCTTGGAGAGCAGAGGATGAGCATCTTGGTCTTGTCTGTGATGGCATTTTCCAATTGTTCCGCTGTCATCTTGAAGTCCTGGTCGAATCCTGCGTTTACGATAACAGGTGTACCACCTGCCAATTTTACCATCTGTGGGTAGCTTACCCAATAAGGAGCAGGGATAATAACCTCGTCGCCTGGATTAACGAGAGCAAGGACAGCGTTGCAGACACACTGCTTGCCGCCGGTACCTACAATTACCTCATTGGTTGTATATTCTAAGCCGTTCTCGTTTTTCAATTTGGCAACAATCGCTTTTCGCAAGTCTGGATAACCAGGGACTGGTGAGTAACGGGAGAAATTCTCGTCAATAGCTTTCTTTGCTGCCTGTTTAATGTTGTCAGGAGTGTTGAAGTCTGGTTCACCTACGCTCATGTTGATAACATCAATACCTTGAGCTTTCATTTCACTACTCTTCTGTGACATCGCCAGCGTTGCTGATGGTGCCAATCTGTTTAAACGATCAGATAATTGTGCCATAATTCTTTTTTACTATTTGTTTATCGTGTGCAAAATTAAGCAAATTATTTCTTTTTCGGAAGAAAATTGAGCATTATTTTATGTATTGTACCGAAATAATAACATAATTTTCATTATCCGAGATGCAGAGTGTGCCCCATGCGGTCTCTCTTGGTCTTGAGATAACGTTCGTTGTACTCGTTTGGTGTTACTTCGATAGCTACGTTTTCTACAATTTCCAAGCCGTATGCTTCCAGTCCTACACGTTTCACGGGATTGTTGGTAAGCAATCTCATCTTGTGTACGCCGAGGTGGCGGAGCATCTGAGCGCCACAGCCGTAGTCGCGCTCGTCTGGCTTGAAGCCAAGGTGGGTATTGGCGTCTACGGTGTCGTATCCTTCTTCCTGTAATTTATATGCGGCAATCTTGTTCATGAGCCCTATGCCTCGTCCTTCCTGCTGCATATAGATAACAACACCCTTGCCTGCTTTTTCGATGGCTTGCATAGCTTTGTGCAGCTGCTGTCCGCAATCGCATCGCTTGCTTCCCAGAATGTCGCCGGTAGCGCATGATGAATGAACGCGAACCAGGATAGGTTCATCTTCCTTCCATTCGCCTTTGATAAGAGCCATGTGTTCGAGTCCATTGCTAGCCTGACGGAAAGGAATGAGGCGGAAGTGTCCGTATTCTGTTGGCATATCTACCTCTTCACCCACTTCGATGAGTGATTCCTTCTTGAGACGGTATTCTATCATATCTTTAATGGAAATCACCTTGAGGTGCCATTCTTTTGCCATCTCCATCAACTGTGGAAGTCGTGCCATGGTTCCATCTTCGTTCATGATTTCCATGAGTGCACCTGCTGGGTAGAGACCTGCCATTCTGCAGAGGTCAATGGCTGCTTCTGTATGTCCGCTTCTTCTCAACACACCGTTGTCTTGTGCATAGAGTGGGTTGATGTGACCAGGACGGCCGAATGTCTGTGGGGTTGATGCCGGATCAGCGAGCGCCTTGATGGTCTCTGCGCGGTCGTGAGCAGAAACTCCTGTAGTACATCCCTCCAGCTTGTCTACGGTTACGGTGAATGGAGTACCGAGCATGGAAGTGTTGTCTGATACCTGATGAGGCAGGTCGAGTTCGTCGCATCTACTGAGGGTGATAGGTGCGCAAAGTACGCCTCTTGCATTTTTGAGCATGAAGTTTACCTTTTCTGCGTCTATCTTTTCTGCAGCGATGATGAGGTCGCCTTCGTTTTCGCGATCTTCGTCATCTACAACAATGACAAATTTACCTTCCTTGAAATCCTTGATTGCATCTTCGATGCTGTTTAACTTATATTCTCCCATGTTTGTGATACTTTTTTATAGTTACATTTCTTTTATTCTTCTAATGATGTTGTCGTTGGTCTGAAGAATGAGCTTCAGGTCGCGATACAGTCGTATTCTGAAACGCCACATTCTCAGATACAGTCCCGTTCCGATTGGGAAGAGAATGGCTGCAGTGATGTTGAGCCATTTCTTTTCGAATGGTCGGGTATGTGCCTTTGTAGACAGGATAGGGTATTGGTTGATGGAATGGAGAAGATATTTGTCCTTCGTGTTGCTGAGGTCTTCAATGATTTTCTCCAGTTCGTTACTGATACGTTCTATCTCATGGTCTGGCTGGTACTTGAAGAATACGTTGATGAAGTTTGGCAGTCTTCTCAGTCTATGTACCTTATTATATATAGTAATGTCATTTGAGATTTGTGCCAAAGCTTCTGCGTCCTTCCGGTAATCCGGGTCTTCGATGATTACTTCTTTACCAAAGATGTGTCGTTTCATTCGCAGGCCGAATAGATGCATGAAGAAATCGCGGTATGCTTCTATCTTGAATACGGCAGAATCGTTGGTGGCTTTGTAAGTCACGAAGATTGCCAGTGGTGATAGAACGGCAGGAGCAAGTCCCATGCCGAACCATACTGCCCACATTCCGCCTCGTGCCATTCTGAATCCAGTATTGTCAAGGATGAAGAAGGCAATAAATACCAATACCGATATGATGACAGGTATACCCAATCCTCCCTTTCTGATGATGGCTCCTAATGGAGCACCGATAAAGAAGAATATCAGGCAGGAGAGAGCGAGCGTGAACTTGCGGATTGCCTCGATATCGTGTTGCCTGATGATATAGTCGGCATCGCTGGTCATCATCGACTTGAAGTCCAGATCCGACAGCTCTTGCTGTACGGTCGACAAGGCATCGTTGGTTACGATTAACTTTCTGTCGCTAGGCAGTTTGTTGTAAATCGTGTCGAAGTTGACTTTGTCACCCTCCTTGATAGCCTTCAATGAATCAGCCTTGTTGTTAAGTCGTGCCAGATTGTAGTATCTGACGTTGTATTCTTTCAGGTAACTTCTGCTGATGGAGTCATAGGTGTGATTGATAGAGTCTACATCGTGTTTGATTTTGGACAGACTCTTTGCCTTTGCATTATTGGATAATGAAGAAGCATCTGTCAAGTTGAAGTCACCGTCAAAGTCGAGAATGATTTTCTTGGATACAAATGTTTCTCGGCGATAAGGCACAGCTGCACTGTTTCCCAATTCGCTGCTTTGCATATTCTCAAACCATTCTCCGCTATACAGACTAAGCACCAGGTGTTTTTTTTCTGCAGTACTTTGCAGCATACCCGAGTCGGCAAGGATGATGGCGGCATCTTCGTAGCTGTCGGTCATACGGTAAATCATGATACCGTAGAGTTTGCCTGTCTTCAGGTCTTTCTTCTGCACATAGAGGTTGCAGTTAGGAATGCCATCATAGAAGATACCTTCAGGAATTTCGAGTTCCGGGCTCTTCTGTTTCATGGAGATGAGCAGTTGGGCAAGTTTCTGGTTGGAATCAGGCCCCACGTTGTTCTGAAAATAGAAAGAGCCAAACATGATGATGAAGGTGATGACGATGAGAGACCGGAACGCCTGCATCAAAGAAATGCCGGCAGCCTTGATGGCTGTAAGCTCTGAACTTTCGCCCAGGTTTCCGAAAGTCATGAGCGAGGCGAGGAGGATTGCCAATGGCAAAGCCTGTGGAACCAGCATGAGTCCCATGTACCAGAAGAACTGTGCCATGACGTCAATCGTGAGTCCTTTGCCGATCAAGTCATCAATGTATCTCCACAAGAACTGCATCATCAGCACAAACTGGCAGATGAAGAATGTTCCTAAGAAGAGCAGGCCAAATTGCTTGGCGATGAATATGTCTAATTTTTTAATTCTAAGCATTTTTATAATTGTCGTTCTGTGCCTTTATCCATGAATTGGAATGAAGTGCATACTATTTCAGAGTGCAAAGGTAACACAAAAAAATAAGAATCTCTTCATTTTTCGTTTTTTTATATTAATAATAGGTGAAAAAAGGTGATGAATGCGATGTGAAATAAGAAAAAACAACTTTTTTTGAAAATTTCTTCGAAAAAATTTGTTCAATTCAAATAAATGTATTACCTTTGCACCCGCAAATCAGAAATGACTTGTAAGGATGGCGGGATAGCTCAGCTGGTTAGAGCGTCGGATTCATAATCCGGAGGTCGAGGGATCGTGGCCCCCTCCCGCTACTTCATGAGACACTAACTTTTTAGTTAGTGTCTTTTTTATGCTCTGAACTTTTCTGCACTTTTCCACAAATGTCTTTATAAAAGTTATCAACAGGATGTTGATAAGTGTGGATAACTATCTTAACTTTTTGATATTCAGTAGATATTTGGTTGGAAAACTATTGTTGATAACATTCGGATATCAAGTTCTTTACATTTTTTATCCCTTTTTCTATTGTCCTTTTCAAAATAAAATAGTAAATTTGTGCCCAACTAAAAATATGGGTCTAATGAAGCAGCAAGTATATAATTTAAAGGAGTTTGCAGCTCGACACCATCTTGAAAGCATATTTGGGGCTTATGCCGCACACATTCATATAGACGATTTATGCGAAAAGGATTTTATAGAGATGGCTCTAGAGCGCACCTTGTTCACTAAACTGATGTTGGTGAATAGGGGAAGTATTAGAATGGGTATTCTTCAGCATGGGGTTGAAACGGAAAAATCCGACAGAATGCTTTCGGCCAGCGAATTGCTGGTCGTATCACCCAAGCATATCGTTACTTTTTCTGATATGTCTGATGATTTTGAGGCAGAAATCATCTTTGTGGATGAGGAGATTGCGGCCGATGTTGTGTATCAGTTATCTGATGACAAACTGAAGTCTGCACTTGATATCTTCCACATGATTGGCGACATTGTGCGTCATCAACATATTAATAAGGTGGAGATGATACAGTCGATGGTAAATGTTTTAAAGCTTTTGGTGTCAGAATTACCTTACGAGAATGTTACCATCACCCGTGATTTGAAGCATAAGAAAGATGTTTATGAGATATTTCTGCATCTTTTGTATCGACATTTCAGAACAGAGCGGCAGATTCGGTTTTATGCAGATAAGTTGAATGTTTCTGCTCCTTATCTCTCGAGAATGATAAAGGATATCTCTGGTACTACGGTGAATGATCATATCTCTTCCTTGCTTTATAAGGAGATATGTAATCTCTTGCACCAGACGGATATGTCGATGGGAGAGATATCTACCTATCTGAATTTCAGCGATCAGAGTGCGATGACGAATTTCTTTAAGATTCGTGCCGGGATGACCCCGTTAGCGTATCGTAATCAATTATAAAGAGTAAATGTTAGAATGATAGCATAAAAATAGCCTGTAAGCATTATTCCCCAAAAGGAATACGCTTACAGGTTTTTGTATTGTCAACTAATCAGCTGACTCGGTTATGGAAAAATTTATTTCAGTGTAAACTTGTGTGACTGCAACATCTCCTTAGGATCGAGCGCCTTGTCAAGCTCTTCCTTGCTCAGAATGCCCTGCTCGATGACGATATCGTATACCGAACGTCCGGTTGCGTGAGCTTCCTTAGCTACCTTAGAACTCTTCTTGTAACCGATGATAGGATTGAGGGCAGTAACGATACCGATACTGTTCTTTACCATTTCGTAGCAACGCTCCTTATTGACTGTGATGCCGAGGATACACTCAGATGTCAAAGTCTCGATAGCATTCTTCAACCATGTCAAGCTCTCGAAGAGGCTCTCTGTGATGATTGGCTCCATTACGTTCAGCTCCAACTGTCCTGCCTCTGCTGCGAAGCTTACGGTAGCATCGTTACCGATTACCTTGAAGCAAACCTGGTTAGTTACCTCAGGGATAACTGGGTTTACCTTACCTGGCATGATAGAAGAACCTGGTGCCTTAGGAGGAAGGTTGATTTCATTCAAGCCGCAACGAGGACCGGAAGCCATCAGACGGAGGTCGTTGCAGATCTTTGACAACTTGATAGCCAAGCGCTTCAAAGCAGAAGAGTAGCTTACGTAAGCACCTGTATCAGGTGTAGCCTCTACCAGGTCGGTTGCTGTCTCGAAGTTTTCGCCAGTCAGTTTGCTGAGGTTAGCTGCGCAGAGCTTAGCGAAGCCAGGAACAGCGTTCAGACCTGTACCGATGGCTGTACCACCCATATTGATTTCGTGTAAGAGTTTCACGTTACGCTCCAAATTGAGGATTTCCTCCTCCAGGTTGTTGGCATAAGCATTGAACTCCTGACCGAAAGACATAGGAACAGCATCCTGTAACTGGGTACGTCCCATCTTGATAACGTCTGCATATTCGTCTGCCTTATAGCGGAATGCGCTGATCAAACCAGTCAAGGCACCTACCAGATGGGTATTCATGCGAATCAAAGCCAGGCGGATAGAAGTTGGGTAAACGTCGTTGGTGCTCTGACCGCAGTTGCAATGGTCGTTAGGAGAACAGAATTGATAATCAGCCTTCTCGTGACCCATAATTTCGAGGGCACGGTTAGCGATTACCTCGTTGGCGTTCATGTTGACAGATGTACCAGCACCACCCTGTACCATGTCGATAGGGAAGTTCTCATGCCACTTGCCTTCGATGATTTCACGGCAAGCTTGAGAAATGGCACCTGAAATCTCATCGTTGATAACACCGAGAGTATGGTTTGTCTCGATAGCAGCCAACTTCACGTAAGCGATAGCGATGATGAAGTCAGGATAGCTGCACATTGTCTTGCGTGAGATGTGATAGTTATTGATACCGCGCTGTGTTTGTATACCATAAAGTGCTCCAGCAGGAACTTTGAGTTCACCTAAAAGGTCAGACTCTACTCTAAATTTTTTCTCTTCAGCCATGATATTGTTAGTTTTGATGTTAATATTCTTGTTATTACTATTCTTGTTTTTCGGAAGAAGTAGTAGTTTCCTTTATCCGCTGCAAAGATACGATGTTTTTTGTATATTTCATTTATAAAAAATGAACCAGAATTTGTAAAAAACGAACCAAAAGTAAATAATTTCAAAAAAAAATTGTAAATTTGCACCGGAAAGTCTTATTTTTAGATTTTTTCAAGGTGAACAATCTTTTAAATTTCCAGAATAGATAAATAAGTAAGTATATGAAACGATATCTATACCTTTATATATATATAGTGTTTGGGATGTTGCTGACCGGTTGTCATCAGCAACCGAAGAAGTTTGTCATTGGTGTATCACAATGTTCTGAGGACATTTGGCGTGATAAACTCAATGACGAGCTTAAGATGGGTGAATATCTCAACGATTCCATTATCGTGAAGCTTGCTTCTTCCAATGATGATAATGTGTTGCAGAATAAGCAAGTTAACCAGTTTATCGATGAGGGCGTAGATCTGCTTATCGTATCTCCTAATCGGGAACTTTTATCGCCCAGCAGCTTCAGGGAAAGGGCCGCATCGTTGAAATCAGTGGTCTGGAGGGCTCTTCGCCTGCTTTGGAGCGTCATCGTGGTTTTATGGATGCTATCAAGCCTTATCCGGGGTTACAGGTTGTAGCCTCGGAGGAAGGAAACTGGAAAGAAGAGGGTGGAATCCAGGCGATGAAACGCATATTGAAACAGACACAGGACTTTGATTATGTCTTTGCCCATAATGACTGTCTTGCCTGGGGAGCTTATGTGGCTGCCCGCCAGATGAGGGTAAAGCGTAACTATAAGTATACCGGAGTAGACGGCATGGCTACCGAAGGTGGTGGTTTGGATTACATTGATGGAGGCTAGAGATGCCGAGCGTCAGGCGCACAATCTGAAGACTTTGCATAAGCAGGTAGACCAGTATCTGTCTGATTATAATTCACAGAAAGTCATGCTCATAGGTCTGTGTCTGTTCCTGCTTGTTTGCCTCGCAGCTGCGGCTTTAATTTTCAGAGGTTATCTGATAAAGGTGAGGCTGAACGAAACATTGGCTAAGACAAATGGCGAACTGAAGAGACTGAATGTAGAATTGGGTGAAAAGAATGAAGAATTGAAACGATTGAATGAGGAGGTCTTGGAACTCACTCATTCCCGTCTGGTATTCTTTACCAATATCAGTCATGAACTTCGCACGCCTTTAACCCTGATAGCCGACCCGGTAGAGATGCTGCTTGAAGATTCCGGCATCAAGGGCAAGAGCCGCGAACTCTTGAAGATGGTGCAGCGTAACGCCCTTGCTCTCCAACAGTTGGTAAGTAACATTCTTGATTTCCGTAAGATTCAGAATGGCAAGATGGAACTGAAACTCTATCGCTTCGACATTGTGAAGACCTTGACGATGTGGGTGGGCGACTTCCAGCTTACTGCCGAGCGCAAGCAGATCAGACTGCATCTGGATGTTGATGACTTGAAAGGCAGCCATGAAATGATAGCCGATCAGGATAAGATTTCCCGTATCGTGTTCAATCTGTTGAGCAATGCCTTGAAATATACGCCTGCTGGTGGCGAAATCTTTGTTTCGCTGAAAGATGAAGGTGCCAATCTCCGTCTTGATGTGAAAGATACGGGCAAGGGTATCTCGCAGGATGAGGCTGATAAGATCTTTGAACGCTTCTTCCAGGCCAAGGGTGCTGCCAGCGGTACGGGTATCGGTCTGGCTCTGGTGAAATCATTTGTAGAGTTGCATCATGGTGAGGCTAGGGTAGAAAGTGAACTGGGAAAGGGCTCTGATTTTATCGTTGTCATTCCTCGTGAGCAGGAGGGTGATTCACAAGTTATCCACAATGATGTGGATATTGTGGATAACTCTGTAAATGCTTCTGCGTCAACTGGTAAGAATGTTATAGATGAATCTGTTTTGCAATATATTGACGATGGAGACAGAAGTCGTGGAAAAGTTCAGCGGTTGGTAAGCGAGAATACCAATCGTCCTACTGTTCTGGTTATTGATGATAATACCGATATCCGTCAGTATGAGCGTACACTTTTGCAGGATGAGTATGTTGTTCTTGAGGCTGCTGATGGTAAAGAGGGGCTGGCTGTCGCCTTGAAAGAGGTGCCTGACCTGGTAATCTGCGATGTGATGATGCCTGTTATGGACGGATTGGAGTTGACAGAACAGTTGAAGACGAATACGGCTACCTCTCATATCCCTGTTATTATGCTCACTGCGAAGAACCTGGAGGAGCATCGCGCAGAGGGTTATGAGCATGGAGCAGATTCCTATATTACCAAACCATTCCACAGCAAGGTGCTTCTCGCCCGTATCGAGAATCTCTTGCGACAGCGTCAGCTCCTGAAGAATCTTTATCAGGGGACTAAAGAGGCTGAGAAGGAGATTTCTGAGGCTCATCTGGAAGATCGTGACAAGCAGTTCCTCAAGCAGCTTCAAGCCATTATCCAGAAGAATATTTCTGATAGCGAGTTTGGAGTTGAGGATATGGGACAGCAGATTGGCTTAAGCCGTGTGCAGCTCTATCGCAAGGTGAAGGCGATGACAGGCTCTTCTGTTGTTGACTTACTCCGTAAGGCTCGCCTTGCCAAGGCTAGGCGTTTGCTCGAAACCCGTAGCATGAGTGTCTCTGAAGTAGCCTATGAAGTGGGCTTCTCTGCGCCGTCTTACTTCACAAAATGTTTCAAGGAAGAGTATGGAATGTTACCTGGTGATGTAGGTAATGTGATGAAATAGAGAGAAATACGCTATACCTGAAGTGTAAAATCTGTGAATATATGGATAAAAATCGTTCATTTCCTAGCATAAAAGGTACATTGTATCATTTTTGTCACTATTTGAACGATAATTATCTGACAGCTGCTTTTCGCGTATTATCTGGTTTGTTACTTTTTAAGCGGGCATACTATAGCTTTTTAAAGGGGCTTATTCCCAATCTTCGAATTCCAGTTCCAGTTCTTTGTATTCGGGCTTGAAACTGCTGTTCTCCTTATCTTGCTTCCTGGCTTCTTCTGATGAGGCGTTGCTTACGGACAGACCAAGCAGGCGGATGGGATGAGCCGAGGAGTAATCTACCTGTTTCAGCAGCCGTTTGGCAAGAGGTAGAATATCATCCTTCTTTTTCAGAACCTTTTCTTGCGAGATGCTTCGTGTTATCTGGGTGAAATCGGCAAACTTCACCTTCAGCGTCAGGGTTCTTCCTTCGAAACCGCTTTTGGCGATGCGCTCCAGCAGTTCGAGTACAGTATGGTACAGTTCGATAATCACAGCCGTTTTTAGATAGATATCTTCCAGGAAAGTCTGTTCGCAGCCTACCGATTTCCGTTCCCGGTAGGTGATGACAGGTCGTTCATCTATCCCCCTTGCGAAATCATAGAAGATGTGTCCGGCTTTTCCGAACATTTCTACCAGATGTTCTTCGGATACTTTCCTCAGGTCAGCTCCGTTGAAGATACCCATAAAATGCATCTTTTGCAGTGTTTTCTTGCCCACACCCCAGAAATCCTCTACAGGAAGCTGGGCAATGAAATCGAGCGCCTTGTTGGGATGAATGGTGCAGATGCCGTCGGGCTTGCGGTAATCAGAAGCCACTTTGGCGAGAAACTTGCAGTAGCTGATACCTGCCGAGGCGGTGAGTCCGGTTGCTTCCTTGATACGGGTTTTGATTTCTTTGGCAATATCCACCGCCAGTTCTATCCCTTTCTTATTCTGCGTTACATCAAGAAAGGCTTCATCTATGGAGATGGGTTCGATGAGGTCGGTATATTCCTGGAATATCTGATGTATCTGATGGGATATTTTAGCATAATAATCATGCCGGCAGGGCACGATGATGAGGTTAGGGCAGCGCTGCTTGGCTTGAGCGATGGATTGCGCCGAGTGAACGCCATACTTCCTTGCCTCATAGCTGGCTGTAGAAACCACACCACGAGGTCCGTCGAAGCCAACCGCTACCGGTTTGCCCCGAAGTTCCTGATTGTCTCTTTGCTCTACCGCAGCAAAGAAGGCATCCATGTCGATATGTATAATCTTGCGCTCTGTCATTCTAGCCTTATTTTTCCCAAAAGTACAAAAAAGATGCGTTTCCACAAAATCTAAGCTGTTTTTTATTGTTCGTTAACGTTTTTGGGTATTAGCCTACATGGTCCATCGAAATAGGCTGCGTTGAGCATCGCAAGTACTTGCGTTAGCCAAC
>PPYE01091280.1_pt1 | contig 12306 bp, 12 predicted proteins | sample 1559881 | NCBI WGS metagenome assembly PPYE01 (sample SAMN08240022, study PRJNA423297) | Human gut metagenome, whole genome shotgun sequencing project.
TGGTACCACCAGGAATCGAACCGGGGACACAAGGATTTTCAGTCCTTTGCTCTACCAACTGAGCTATGGCACCATCCCGTATTGATATATCTATATATCAATGATTTACGCATAGCCTGTTCGCCCCTTGTCTCTGTCTTTTCGTTGCGGTTTAAACACTGGTTTAAACAAATTGCAAGATTAATAAATAGGTAAATTATCTGTAAATCTTATAGATACAAGTTAAAAGCAACACTAAGATAAGGAGAAAAACGCGCAGGAAAATTTTCCCCTGCTCTCTCCTTTTAAGAATTGTTGTGTCGCTTTTGTTTCTGTGGAAACAGCAAGGACAAACATTGTCAAACGGTCTATATTAAGACCCCTTGTCAAAGTCTGTCCTTTTGGTTCTATATGAACTGCTCCAAATACTTCTCGTTGAAACCCGTCAACGGAAAACGGAACTCTTTCTGGTTACCTTCTAACGATGTATAGCCGAATACGGCCGTGTCGCTCTTGATATGGGCTTCGAAAAGATTGAGCTTACAGCTGGACTTGGGTAAATCTACGATGTTGGGCAATACAATGGCGAGATGCCCCTCTTCTACGGCCTTTGGATTCAGCAGATAGGAGAATCCTGCCATATAACGACCCCGTTTCTGGAAACAGACGGTCATATCTTTCGTGGGGTCGATGTCGAGTTCAAAAATATAGGTGAACTCCCGAGGTGTAGGATCGTCGGTTCTACGTCCTACGAACAGGCAGACGCCGTAATGATTATCATAAGATACCCCTTTGGAGATATACGATATTTGCACATCGTCGATCGTCTCCGTGCCTGTTTTTCAATCGATGCTTGGTGTTTTTCTTTTCATTTCAGCTAAAATTTAGATTGTTATTATATATTTGATTATGATGTAAATATACGAAAAATTCATGAGATATGCAATAAAATATACAAAAAAGACGGACTTGGGCATACCCGATCAAATAAACCGTTCTGTCCAAGTCTGTCCTTGATTTTAAATCAGAAACTTACAAGTTTACGATCATACAACAACCAATGCTGGTCAGAATAAGAAAAAATAGCAGTATAACGATTACCTTCTCTATCTGTATATTTTATTGCAAACTTGAATTTAAGAGCCTTTATTTTTTCGCTCTCCTTAAAATGTATTTTTATAATTAGAAGATCATCTTCTTTTTTCAAGTCGCAAGGGAAAGTGTTATGCTCTATTTTGTTAATATTCTTCGATTTAGAATAAATTTTATTTATTATGGCAGCCTTATTATCATTAGATATACCTATTTCAATATAATTAATTGGATCGCCCTCGTTTTTACAATAGCCACAGAACAGATATGGTTTTATTTGAGACCTATACTGTTTTTGGCTATTGTTACATGAAATAAAGGCGATTATCACACTGATTATTGAGATACCTATCGTTATCCCGTCTATCCAACTTATAGAACATGCAATTTCCATAATCGTTTTCAATTTAACCTCTCCCGCCATGCAGAAACACAGCAGGAGAGGATCGTTGTTTTTATTCGTCCAATTCAGAAATCGTTGTAAATTTGTTCCAGCCTGCTGCTTTTTTATATGCATCGACACATCCAGCAGGAACTTTCAGAACGGAGTAGGAATTTATACCCCAAAATGCACTGCCTCCGCAACTCGGCGGTGTCCTCGTCCCGATCTTGAATAATTGGAGTTTGGAATCGTCGGAAAAGGCACGGTATCCAATCTCTGTTACTTGCGTACATGCAGACATATCCACAGTTGTCAATGCCGTACAATCCGAGAAGGCACCATAATTATAATACCCATCAACCGTTAAAAGTTGTGATCCTTTCTCGAACGTTACGGTTTTCAGAGAGGTGCAATCCGAGAAGGCGCCCCCTCTAATCGTCTCCACACTTGCTGGAATCTCGATCGTGGTTAGAGAGGTACAATTAGTGAAGGCGAAATTGCCAATCGTTTTGAGTTTTGACCCTTTCTCGAATGTTACGGTTTGCAGGGAGGTACAGCCAGAGAAGGCATACCTTTCAATCTCCTCCACACTTGCTGGAATCTCAATCGAGGTTAGAGAGGTACAATAGAAGAAGACGTTAGTTTCAACCGTTTTGAGTTTCGACCCTTTCTCGAAAGTCACAGTTTTCAGGGAGGAACAGCCTTGGAAGGCATCATATCCAATCGTTTCCACACTTGCTGGAATCTCGATCGAGGTTAGAGACGTACAGCTCTTGAAGACGCCACTCCACCCCGAACCGTTTTTAATCGTTTTGAGTTTCGACCCTTTCTCGAACGTTACGGTTTGCAGGGCGGTACAACGAAAGAAGGCACCCCCTTCAATCGTCTCCACACTTGCGGGGATCGAAATTGAAACCAACGAGGAGTGACAGAAAGCTTGTGTCCCAATTGCAGTTAGCGTGTTGGGAAGGATGACACTCTTAATATTGGTACATTCCAAGAACGCCTCCGTTGGCAAAACCGAAAGGTTTACTCTCGAAATATCGAGGTGCTCCAAACTCTGAATATTCCGTAATGTCGTAAAGTCAGATACGCCCAACGTTCCAGATAATTTCAATGACGAGGGTTCCGTCAGCCCCAATTCATTCAGAATCCCAGCAAGCATACCTCCCTTTGGGACATGAATCACATCCTTTGCATCTGAATCTGGGTCGGGCGGAGTGGTTTGTCCAGAATTGGAACCTCCGTTCGGGTCTGTATTTTCATCCGTATTGCTCTCTGTGCAACTGCAACACAAGGCTGCAAACAAGGCAAATAAGAATAGCTTTTTCATAATGATGAATTTTTAAGTTTTTGTCAATAACTCTAATTTCAGAACAGCCCGCTGCACAGGTCTATTCTGTAATGATGACGGATTAATAGTAGGTCAATATATAATTGGCATTGGGGCCCACTATCTGTGTGGGATAGCCTTCGTCATCGTATTCGTAATATATGTTACTGTTGTCTGCCGAAGCTGGATAATTGGATGGGATGGAGCCTTTGAAATTGGTGGGCAGAAAGACGACGTATGCAAAGATACCGAAATTGCCTAACCCAAATTGCGCATCGAACAAATTAATGTTTAACTTATTCGGTTTATCAGTGTATGTATACGTCGTTGAATTAGAATACGAGTCACGTTGTTCCATCAGATTACCGTTCTCCCAACGATAAGTCCAAAAATAGGGAGTAGTAACACTATTATTCTCCTGTTTTTTGGACACATAACCGTTTTCGTATTCATATCGCCAATAGGTCGTGCCATTAACATCGAATTCGGTGACATAACCGTTATGATCAAGAATAAATGCAGCGTCATAATAAGATCCGCTGCTGCTGTTATATTTAACGCTGATACGGTCGTCTGTATAGGTATAAGTAAAATCGACATCACCATGGATATAACCACCATGGATGCTAACTTCCGCAAGGCGCTGCTGGTCGTCATAACTGAAATCATAATAGATAGTTTTATCCGCACTTATCTCTTCTATCTGTTTAAGTAGTTTTTGCGATGTCTGGCTCTCTTTGTTACCATCCTCGGAACAAGACGAAAACGAAATACTCGAAAACATCACTGCGGCAAATAAGAATAGTTTTTTCATAATGAGTTTGAGTTTTAAATTTCTAAATCACACGCCAGTAGTTCATAGCTTTTCGATTTCGTTGATATGGAACACTTCATGTTTAAGATGGTGATCCCCATTAAACCACTTGCATTCAACTTTTTCTGGATGTTCTACACCATCCATTGTTTTGAATGGATACTGAGCGACTGTCATTTCATAGCCACCAGATTTTAGTCTGACAACATCTCCGATCTTAAAATCCATAATTTGTAAGATTTCTTACCGTATCAACTCCTGCTGCGGTGGGTTATGGGTAAAAAGAAAGTGTGGAGTTGTTCGCCTATCCAAATAGAGGTTCTGACAAAACCTTAGCACAAATAAGCAAATCCCCACACTTGGGCAGTATATATCGGGTGATATATAGCTACACAAATGAAGAGTGTCTGTCTTGCTTACTCCCGTGCTAATTTTGAAACTGTCAGATTTCTATTTGAGAGTAAACGCGAAACACTTTCACGTTACTAATATGTCCGCTACCTGTTCGGTAACGACACAAAGATAGAAAATGTTTCTGAAAGACAGAACACTCTATATGGAAATTTGCTGTGCTTTTCTTGTGCAAAGTTCTCTAAAACAAAGTTTCCGTACAATAGCGTGGCTTATGGAATCACAATTTTGATATTCGTAAATTGAGGGAAACTATTGCGAGGTTAAGGGCACATAAGGTCGAAAACGATGTATTACAATTATTCATTGTATCTAATTCTCGACCTTGCGCCAACATAAAAACAGAAATCAGAGGTTGCAAAATCTTCTCGAAATTGCAAAGCCCCTGATCTCTGTAATTTATGAATTTACTATATCGATATGCAGGCCGAGTTTTACTCTCCTGCAATCTTCTGTATCACGCTGTCCATGCAGATAGACTGTCCGCTTGCTAACCTGCCCCACCAATGGCAACCGTATTCCTCAATGATTACTTGGTTCTCTCTTTTCAGCCGTTCTGCCAGCCATGAATCAATCAGCCACCATTCCATAACATCACCCAAGAACGGATAGATATACTCTGCTGGCAGCAGGTTCTTATTCAGCATTTCATCCACGACTGCGGTTTGATTCGTCAGTACGCAGTTCTCCACCAATAGTTGTGCTGTCATAAGAGGTGCTGTTGAGTGGCGATATTGCGTAGCCATCGATTAGCAAATACGGTGTGGTCAGCCTGCAAGCGACGGTTCAGCAAAACACCCTCTTCCGTCCATCTGACGCTGTACTGTTCCATGCCCATATAATCGTTACGGTAGTAGTAAGGAGCGAATTGCTGGCTTTCCTTGTGCAGGGCAAAGATCATTTCGGGGTCGCGCATGGCATCTCCGTTCTGTTGGCCGTAATGAGCCAGCGAAATGTGGTCGTAGTCCTCGGTACGGTCGATAATCTCAATGTGGACAGGCATATAAGCCCCGTCCGTATTGTCGATTTTCGATTGTTGCAGAGCCAGCAATTTTTGCAGGATTTCTGACGCCTTTCTGTCCAATGTTTTCATGGCTTTTTTATTGGTTTCACATTCGACAAGGGGGGGAGGGGCTTTGATCTGTTACTGTGTTCGTGGGCAGTATATATGCGATTTTATATTCTTGGGCTTTATTGAGTGAGTGCCTGCGGCACGCCATTAAAGAGAAAAGGTAAAAGAAATACAGTGACATAATTTGGCGTGTTCTTATAAATGGGACAAACCGCAAACTATGTCATATTCTTATTAAATGGGGAAAGCCCAGCATGCGTAAGCATGAGGGCTGTATATGGATTCTTTATTTGCTGGCTGTTATTCGAATGCAAAACCTTTGAACTCCTCCTTGTAGCGTTTTGCTCGTTCGGCTCGTTCCATCACCTCCCGATACTGTCCCTGCATATCGAGGGCCTTTATAAAGTAGGCCAACGACACCTTTTCTGGTAAGTTCTTGCATCGTTTATCGAGTTGGCAGGTCAGACTTATCGGCTCGGTACTCGGTAAGTTGATGATGTTGTATTTCGTGAGCAGTACCGACATCGCCCGTTTATCCCATTTGGGAGCGGTAACGCCTTTCTTTTTGCAGAAATCGCATAGCTCCTTATAAATCCCTGCATCGGCCTTTCTGACTGCTGAATTGATAAAACAGCCTGCCGTCAGTTCATAGCCCTTTGCAATTTGCTTTATAAGCCCTAATTGCAGACATTCATTTAATAATGCAGTAGTGGTATTGCGGGATAATCCGATACTCTTTGCAATCTGGCTGTTACTTCATTGAATGGTATCCGTATTATTAAGGCATATTGCCTTTAACAAGAGCAGAAACCCTGCAATCTTGGCGGGATAGTTCTTTTTAAAGAAACTGTTATTCAAAAAGAAATAGTTGTTCTTTTCTGGCTTTATATGATACATGTTCCGTTTAATAAATCCTCTGTTTGTATCTTCTTTAACGGTAGTCTGTACGGTAAGATAACCTGCGTCTTTTAAGCGTTTAATACTCCTTCTAATGGAGCGTTCATCCAATCCAGTGAGCAGGGATAGCTTTTCTTCTGTTATATGGGAAATGTTCGTCTTGTGGTTGGAGCAGCATTTAATGACGGCTCACACATAAACATCGACGGGTTTACTGTTGCCCGTCTGAAACGTGACGATCGATTTTGGGATTACTGTATAATTCATCGTTGGCAATGGAATTTTGATTGTTCGTAAATATAATCTCTTTTAAGTGCAGCAGTTTACGGAAGCAGGCCACGCCGTAATGCTCTTTGGCCTGTTTGCGGTTCTCGAATCACCTGCGGTCGTTGATGTGGTAGTACATGGTCTGAAAGACTTGAATAGGTTATGTATAAGTAGGTAGTGTATATACAGGACACTTTTGAGCAGTTTGCATAGGACAGTTTTGGGCAACTCTCTATCCTGTCATTCAAAAACCTACTATCTCTTTAATGGGAATCTTCTATCTCTACTATCTTCCATATTTTCTGATTCTGAAATACATTCTTTATAGGAAATCTTCATTTCACACTCAAAAAATGGGGTAACCGATAAATGAAGAACAGTTTCAATCACGGAAAATAGATTCATCAACCAAGTAAGATGAATATTTTTTTAGCGATATTTTTTACACGCAAAAATGCGTGAATAAAAAAAAACTGGCAAAAAAGTTTTTCACCACACAAGTCGTGAGAAAAAAATTATCGCAAAAAATCGTGCATCGCTTTTTCGATGAAAAGTTTTTTTGCATGAATAATTTGTTTTCACTGTTACATGATGTGGCGTTAAAAGCGGCTGTTTTTAGTGGATGCACTTTCTGACGATTCCATATTTTTCGATTCTGAAACTATCCTATTATAGGGAATTTTCATTTCGCACTCAAAAAATGTGGTAACACAACGCAAAGAAAAGGCAGCCGAATCTGCCTTGTAGGAACTGCTCGATTGGTAGTGGTGGATGCAGTATCTCGAATTTGCCTTGTAAAGATATAAAATATTTAACCAAATGTCAAGTAATTTAACCGCTGTTTTTGGCATATAATTCAAACAAGCCTGTGCATCGTCGATAACTCGCTATTTAATAGGATATAACGATTTCATTTTATGCTGACCTTTGCCATGCCGTAAGGGTGTTCCTTGCGGTCTGTAATCTTCGGGCAGGGATTGCAGCCATTATCAGCCCCTCTGTTAAAGGACAGAGTAACTAAAAGCCATGAAAAAGATGGTAATTTCAGTAGATGACGCACAGCGTCAGTTTGCATTCGTCAAAGGCAATCGACCAGTAAACGTTAGAGCCGTGAAGCAGAAAGAGAAATCCATGAAAGCCTATGGGCAACTAACTCCTATCACGGTAACCGATGGAGAACGGGTAATTCAGATGGGCGGCCGTCTGGTCGATTTGAAGGGAAACGAAATCCCCGACGGGGATGCAGGAAAGTATTACGCCGTACTGGACGGCCAGCACCGATTGGTGGCCTATCAGAATTTGGGATTGGATTTGAATGACCTTGTAATTTGCGAACCTCTCAATGCCGAGTTGTCCATTACGGAGATCATCGCACAGATGAATATCTGCACCACCGTCTGGAAAAAGTCGGATTACATGGCCGCACCTGCCATGATGCTCAAAGAAGCAAACGAGGTATTCGATTTCGCCATGTTCCTGCACGGCAAGGCTTGTCCCCTCTCCACGATCTCGTTATGGTGCTTCGGCAAGAAATCCCTGCAAGCAAAAGACTTGGAGGAGTGTCTCAATACGAAGAAACTGCCCGAAATCTTTGAGGATAAAGCATGGTTTCGTTCCAGCATAAGGTGGTTCAAGGCCGCACAAGGGAAATTCAAGGATAAATTCCTTATGAACAGGTATTTGATCGACTTTATCACCAAGCAACAGAATCCCGATGAAGATTTCGAGGTGTTCACGGCAGAAATGGAACGGAAGATAAACGATCTCACACGCGACCAGGCAGACCAGATTATGAATCCTCACAAAACAGAAGGTATGGCACGGGAGCAGTTGATTATGGATATGCTGACCCAGTACCTCGGTTAAGAACCTCTTAACCGCCTTTAAGGTTTGTAGAGGTCGGGAGTTAATAGGCTCCCGACCTCCTTTTTACCTTTACAATAAATGTTGCATTGCCGCGTCGATCTGGCTGTTTTCAAAGCTATCCAAGTAGATTTGCGTTACCTTTTCAGAACTATGTCCCAGCGATTCACAAATTATCGACGTGCTAACGCCCTCACGTTTCAATACGGTCGCAAAGCTATGCCGCGAAACATAGGTTGTTAAGTCGATCGGGATTTCCAACTCTTTTCCCACCTCTTTCAATCGCTCGTTCACTTTGGAAATGACTTTGTGAACTCGGTTACGCTGCTGTTGCTCGGTTTTATGAAATGCAGAAAGTATAGGAAACAAAAAGAGCGCACCGTCTTGTTGGTAATGATCTATAATCTCCCGTGCTGTGGGCTGTAAAGGTAACCTTATCAACTTATGCGTCTTTCGCCGTGTGTAGATTAACCTCCCATCCACGATATTATCTGTTTTAAGGTAGGCTATATCCACGAAATTGATACCACCCATGAAGTAACCGAACGCAAACAAATCGACTGCAAATTGCTTGTAAAAATCATTGCTGCGGTATTCGATAATCCGCATGATGTCTGCCTTGCTTATGGCTCGCTTTGCCGTCGCTTGGTGCAGTTTGGAAACCTTGTAGGATTTGAATGGGTAATAATCTGCTTTCACACACTTTTCCTCAATGGCTACATTATAGACTGCCCGCAAAGTACGGAATCGGCGACCTATCGTATTTTCTGAAAATCCCTGTCCCCGCAACCATGTTTCATAGCGTTTCAACCAAACCGTGTCGATGTCTGAAAAGTAGATATTCAGATGCCCGTTGAATTTCAGCAAGGAATTATAAACTTCTTGATGCGAAAGCGCATAGCCTGTTCGCCCCGTTCGCTTCAAATTCTCGATTTGAGACCGAAATACTTCATCAACCGTGCGTTTGGTAGTCTTATCTACAACTCTTTCATGTAACGATGTTGCGGTAAACTCTTTTTTCTCGGCCTGCAATTCAATCATTTTTGCACGATAGGCTTCTATTTTATCAGCAATAAGGCGTTCGATATGCAAACGATTAGGACAATTTCTACGTGGTTTGTTTTTCTCGAAATCCCACAATGCAGGATTGACCGAAACACCGATGCTGGAATATTTCAACTTACGGTCTTTCGTGATTCGTAACATTAGCGGTGATTCATTGTTTGCCAATACTTTGGACTTGTAGCAAACGACCTCGATTGTGGCACTCATGGTTTAAACAACGGTTTAAACAACCTGTTCAAACGTGCATAAAACCGCTACGAAAAAGATAAAAGAAGAACGACCTACATTGCTGTAAGTCGTTCATTTTCAAGTGGTACCAGCGGGAATCGAACCAGCGACACAAGGATTTTCAGTCCTTTGCTCTACCAACTGAGCTATGGCACCATCCCGATCCGGAACGGATTTTCGTTCGAATCGTGGTGCAAAGTTAAGGATAATTTTTAAAATTCCAAATTCTGAGTAAAAAAATTCATTCCCTTTCGACGCTTCTTCGCTCCTCGTCCTTCGACGCTCCCGGCGGAGGAAGAGTGCATATCCGTATCGGAAGGCTGTACCGCTCCCTGTACGGACGAAGATCCCGCTGGGCCGATCCGTATGGCGTATGCAATGCGGAGCGGGTCAAGGCACCGTCGTCCGGATGACTTCGACGATACGGACGTCGATGCTGGCTTCCTGCAATTGTTCGACCACGATCGGCGACACGCCGTCGTCGGTAATGACCATGTCGATGCGGTCGACGTCGCACATCTTGCAGAATCCCCGCCGGCCGAATTTCGAGGAGTCGACCAGCGCGATGACCTTCTGCACCGTCTCGATCATCATCAGCGCCAGGTGACCGCCCATGAGATTGGTCGTCGTCACACCGTAGTTGAGATCGAAACCGTCCACCCCGAAGAAGAGCTTGCTGCACGAAAACTGCCGGAGCATCTGTTCGGCGAAAGGCCCCACGACCGAAAACGAACTGTTGCGCAGCGCGCCGCCGAGCTGGATTACCGTGCATTCGTCGTTCTCCGCGAGCGTCGTGGCGACGCTCAGCGACGTCGTGATCGCCGTCAGCTCCTCCACCTCGCGGATCTCGCGCGCCATGGCGAGCGTCGTCGTCCCCGAAGCGATGAGAATCGTGTCGCGCGGTTCCACGAGCCGTGCGGCATAGGCTCCGATGGCGCGTTTTTGGTCGGAACAGAGTTTCTCCTTGTCGTTGACGTGACGCTCCTGAATGTAGGGGTTGGCCAGGATCGCCGAACCGTGTACGCGGTAAAGCATCTGCTGCTGTTCGAGCAGCGTCAGATCCTTGCGGATCGTCACCTCCGAGACGCCGAGCATGTGGGCCAGTTGCGAAACGGACAGCGATGTCTGCTGGTGCAACAGTGCCATGATCCTGCGGTGCCGTTCGTTGACGATCGCCGGTGCCTGCGGAAGGGAGTGAGAGTGTTCGAGAGGGGGCTTCATGTTCGTGCTATTTTATTGCCTGTCGGAAGAGCGGGATACTTTCGTCGAGGGTCATTCCCTTGCGGTAGATGCCTGCCGTCCCGCCGACGAAGATCGAGGCGCCCATGTCGCGCATGAGGCGGGCGCGTTCGCAGCTTACCGACCCGTCGACCGAAATTTCCGTTTCGGGGTGGCCGTGTTCGTCGAGGAAGCGGCGTGCGGCAGCGACTTTGTCGAGGATGCCGTCGATGAGCTTCGCTCCGGCGAAACCGGGTTGGACGAGCATCAGGATCACCCATTCGATCTCGTCGAGATAGGGCGTCAGCGCCTCGACCGGCGTGGAGGGATTCACCACCAGTCCGAAATGCGCTCCGCGCGCCCGGACGGCTTTCGCCAGCTCGTGCAGCTGTTCCCCCAGTTCGACGTGCAGCGAAATCCGGTCGCCGGGACGGATGTCCATCGCCTCCATGATCGGGAGGGGGTGTTCGACCATCAGGTGGATGTCGAGCGGCAGCTTCGTTACGCGGTGCATCGCCGCGATGAAATCGACGCCGAACGTGAGGTTGGGAACGAAATGGGCGTCCATCACATCCACGTGGAGGTAATCCACGCCGTTGCGTTCCAATTGCTTGATGTCGCGCTCCAGATTCATCAGATCGGAGCACATGACCGAAACCGATATTTTTCCTTCTTTGGTGGGTTGCATGGTGTATTTATTATGCTTGCAGATTGATTTTTTTCTCCCGTTCGGCGTTGAATTTCGCCGCCGCTTCGTAGCCGTCGCCCTTGGCGTTCCAGATCGTGGCGATCGTCAGCATACCGACGACGGCGAAGGCGAGGATCACGATGTAGGTGCTGCCCCAGCCGTAGTGGTCGGCCACGTAGCCGAATCCCACGCCCGAGATCAGCGTGCTGGCGTAACCGAAGATACCCAGGATGCCGTTGGCGCTGGCCGCCGCCTCCTTGGTGGCCTGGTTGGCCGCCGCGATGCCCAGCAATGCCTGCGGGCCGTAGATGAAGAAGGCGATCAGCGTGAAGGGAATGGCCAGTACCCATGCCGAGGCTGTGTCGGGGACGAGCCAGAAGATCGCCGTGGAGATGATGGCGCCGAGCATACAGAACACGCAGGTGCGGTGGGCGCGGCTGCCGAAGATATGGTCCGTGGCCCAGCCTGCGACGACCATGCCCAGATTGCCGCCCACGAACTCGAAGACGGCTACCATGATGCCCGCCACGGCGACCGATACGCCCTTCGAACCGGGCAGGAGCATCATGCCCCAGTCGAGCATCGAGAAGCGGACGATGTAGACGAAGAAGTTGGTGACGGCCAGCACCCAGATGATCGGGTTGCCGAATACCATGCGGCGCAGGAACGCCTTGTGGTAGGCGGAGTCCGACGTGGTCTCCTTCTTCTCCCCGACGGCCGGCGGTGCGGCCTGCGTTTCCAGCTCGGGCAGTCCGACCGACGACGGCTTGTCGCGCAGCGTGAGATAGAGCGCACCTGCGCCGATGAGCGAAATGGCCGCCGGAACGAGGAAGCAGAGACGCCATGCGCTGTTGTCGAAGTGGTGGACGAGAAGCGCCCCCAGCACGAAAATCAGACCGGCGCCGATCGAGTGCGACATGTTCCAGATCGACATCTTGGTCGCCAGTTCGTTGGCCGGGACCCAGTGGGTCATCAGCGGCGAGACGGGCGGCACACC
>PPYE01433516.1_pt1 | contig 12304 bp, 7 predicted proteins | sample 1559881 | NCBI WGS metagenome assembly PPYE01 (sample SAMN08240022, study PRJNA423297) | Human gut metagenome, whole genome shotgun sequencing project.
ACATACGCCCAAATTTGTTTCTGATGATGACATTGATGCAAAAACAAGATTGCGGAATTTGGCGCAAAGAGGAATTTCCTGGCGTTATCCGAACGGTGGATGGACCGAAGACCATCAAAAGCGAATGGAATATGAGCTTGGGATTATTGAAAAACTGGGCTATAGCGACTACTTGTGTATCGTGGAAGATTTCCTTCGGTATGGACGGAAATTGGGGACGAACAATGAAGAAGGTGTTGGGCTTGGTATTGGTCCCGGAAGAGGTTCTGCAGTTGGCAGTTTGGTTTGCTATCTTGTTGGGATCACAGGTATTGACCCAATGAAATATGGGCTTATCTTTGAACGGTTTTTAAATACAGAACGTGTGAGTTATCCAGACATTGACTCTGATTTTAAAACAGATATTCGTGACGATGTTTTGGATTATGTACGAAGCAAATATGGTCCAAATGCGGTTTGTGGAATTATCACGAAAGGCACTTTAGCTGCACGGGCGTCTGTGAAAGCAGCCGCAAAAGCCTTGCAGTTAAGACAAGATGCCATGCAAAAAAGCGCCGAAAAAGGGCATGAATATTTAAGAGCAGGAGATATTGTTACTAAATTGATTCCAGAAAAACCAGGTATTACTTTGGCTGATGTAGAACCTTTTGTTCAGGAAAACATAGTCGGTAGGGAAAAAGAGCAAGAGATTTTTCATGCAGCGAAACTGATTGAAGGATTGACCTCGCAATACGGCGTTCATGCTGCCGGTGTAATCATTGCTGATAATGGAAATGTAAGCGATTATGTTCCTTTGGCATATAATACGAAAAAAGAGCAATGGGTATGCCAATGCACTATGACTGAAGCAGAAGCAGATGCTCATCTCCTTAAAATGGATTTTTTGGGCTTAAGAAACCTTAATATCATAACTGACACTCTTCGACTCATTAAACGGAATTATGGTTTATCGCTGGATATGGAAGAAATCGGACGTAGTTTGAAACATGGCCGTACTTCCAAATTTGATATCCGAGGCAATGTTTTCGATGACATTTTTGCCACCGGAAAGACCAACAGTGTTTTTCAGTTTGAAAGCAGTGGCATGAAAGAAATGCTCAAAAAATTCCGTCCCAGTAATATTGAAGATATCATTTTACTGGTTGCCGCTTATCGGCCTGGCCCCATGCAGTATTTGGATGAGATCATTGAGGTAAAGCATGGAAAGAAAAAGCCAAAGTATATTGTCCCGACCCTAAAAGATATTTTGGATTCCACCTACGGAAAACCGATTTATCAGGAGCAGGTGATGAGTATCTTTAATAAAATTGCTGGATTCTCATTGGGTGAAGCCGACATCATCCGAAGAGCCATGAGCAAGAAAAAATTAAAGGAATTGGTGAAATATCATGATAAATTCATTCAGGGTTTGGAAGCTGCAGGAGCGAAAACCTCTGATGTGGAAAATTTTTGGGAAGAATTATTGGATTTTGCAAGATATGCCTTCAATAAAAGTCATGCCACGGCTTATGCGTTTGTTGCCTACTATACAGCATTCCTCAAGCTAAATTATCCCACCGAATATATGACAGCGGCACTGAACTATACCACAGTTGAAAAACTACCAGAACTGGTAAGCGAATGTGCTCAAATGGGAATTGCTGTATTGCCTCCAGATATCAATCGATCCAATTCCAATTTCACTTGTGTGAAAGAGGGAGAAATCTTATTTGGGTTAAATTGTATTAAAGGAATCAAGAGTGATTCAGATGCCATTATTCGTTGCCGTGATGAAGATGGGAAATTTGTTTCTTTTAAGGATTTCATTTTGAGATCGCACAACAATAAAACAGTTACAGAAAATTTGATTTATTGCGGCGCTATGGATTGTTGGTGTAATAACCGCAATGCCATGATTCTCAGTTTAGAATCCTTGAGTAAAGATGCCAAAAAAATCAAAGAGAAAAAAACACTGGTAAGGGATTTAGAATCTCGTGAAAAACCAACGAAAAAAGAGCTTACACAACTACAAAACGCAAAGAAATCTTTAGCAGAATATTCAGCCAGATTCCATCGGACTTTACTTCCCCTCAATACCCCGGAAGATAGACAAGAACGATTACAGCACGAAAAAGAGCTGTTGGGGATGTATGTCTCCGGCCACCCGTTAGACGATTATAAAGATGTACGAAAATTGCGGACCTGTACTATTTCCGAAGCTGCAGAAGGGAATATTACTTTATGCGGGATGCTGACAGAAGTGCGGATCGTTTTCCGTAAAAAAGATGGAAAACCTCTAGCCTTCGTTCAGCTGGAAGATGAAAGCGGGAGAATTGAAGTGTGTTGTTTTACTAAAACATACGAGGTGTATTCTCCTCTTTTAATCGAAAACAATGTGGTTGAAATAAAGGGGAAATGTATTTCAAAAGGTGAAGAAGAAGGGCTGCAATTTGTTGCAGAAACAATCCATCCCATTAAAAAAACACTCCCCAGAGTCATTATTCCAATTTCTAATTTGGTGGAATGGACAGAAAGAATCGCTCCTTATGTAAAAGAATATCAGGGAGATGATTTTGATGTGGTTATCTATGATACTTCTTTGGGAGAATTCCGCCAATTGAAATACACAGTAAGCAATAAAATTTTAGAAACTACGTTGAATGTTCGATTGGTTAAATAACTGACAAAAAGGGGCTTCGTGCCCCTTTTTGCTTTCCATTTTTAAAAATCAATTTTGACATACTATTATAAGGAGGTGCTTTTTATGAAAAAAATAGCGCAATTTATTATTTGTAGCACAGCTGCTTTATTTTTGTTTACCGGATGCAGTAGTTATGGTTCCATTCAAGAAGACGAAACAAGATACAGTGCTCAGTTTGCTTATTCTGCGAATGATTATCAAATGTACATCAATAGGGAGATCGAGCCTATCACAAATATCCTTTCTTCTAATATGCTGTTGGCAAGAAATGTCGTTAATGGGGAATATCCCGTGGAAGATGCTTTAAATTCAGCCAAAGAAGGATTGCGTGTAATCCAAGAATGCAAATCTGCTATTGATGTAATGCAACCACCGGATGCTTATAGCGAAAATCGATTAGAAGTATTGCGTACTGTGGGAAATGCTGAAAACACAATGGAAGCGTATATAGCAGAATTGGAGAAAAGCGAGTTGGATTCAAATCGCATACTAGCTTTGGCCGATGTGATGAAATCGGATTTTATCGCCTTAACTGGCCAATTTCAAGTCATTTGGAAATAAGGAGGTGATGCGTATATGGCGAGAGAAAATTTCGTATTGCTATATGGCCAAATTCAGGGTAATCCACGAGTATACTGCAAATCAGATGGATCATTATCAAAAGCAATGATGATCTTAAAAGTGCTGCGCAGATATTACATCAGTGAAAAGCATCAAGGAAATAAGCTCTATTATGATCACCCCATTATTATGACGCAAAATGCAGAACTCATCCAGGAGATTGCAAAATACAAAGATGGTGACATGATAGAACTGCGTGGGGCGTTAACAACAAAAGAAGTAATTAAATCCACCACTTGCCCAAAATGCGGAAGTAAAAATAGTAAGGCGGGTAACTTAGTGTATGTTACTCCAATTTATCTATGTCGTAGGGAGGAACAGGTTTCGCCGGAAAACGGCATTGAATTGCTAAAACAGAATAACGAAGTATCAAATCTTATTATGATAATTGGGACGTTGTGCAGAGATCCCGATTTCTTTCAAGACGGAACTGAATTTGCATCTGCACAATACGAATTGGCTGTAAACCGAAAATACCGCATTCGCGAGGATGCGATGGATGTTAAAACAGATTATCCATGGGTCAAAACATACGGGGCACAGGCTTTTCATGATTCAAAGGCGTTGCATACCGGGTCAGTTGTTTATATCAATGGGGGATTGCAAACTCGTGAGGTGGATCGGGAAACAGAATGTTCCTGTGGCACCGTTTATCGGTGGAAAGACAATGCGACTGAGATTGTCCCCTATAGTATTGAATATTTAGCAAATTGCGATGTTCCTGAAGGAGAGGAGGGACAAGCTGATGAGCAAAATTGATTTGAATAAACGCTTAAATAATCCTTCTCCATCACTCCAACCTGTTGAACAAGAAAAAAGAAAAAAAGAACCTCTTCAGCTGAAAGAGAAACTTCCGCAAGGAAATGCAAAAATGACGGAAGAGCCCCAACCGGAACTATCCAGTGAAGAACTTGATCAGCAGCTGCTGATGGAGGAAGCAGCACGTGCAAGAGCTGAAAGAGTATCACAAAAACGCCGGCAAATCATTGGAAGGATTGCAACGATTGTTATCGTTGTTCTTTGTGTTTATATCGTCCTTTTAATTTATGGGGCACTAAATACAGAATATGTATACGACGAAAATGGAGCTGTTGTTCCACAGATTATGTCCCTGGAAGAAATTCAAGATCTGGAAGATTTTAATACACTAGCATCTCAATATCGCCAAGCGAGAACTTTATACGAAGAAGTTTTAGTTGTAGATTATCGAGTAGAAGCAGGGCAAGAAGATCCCTTATTGGTTGCGCCTGAATACGAAAACATTTTAGATGAAATAGAACAGCTTTCTATTCAACTCGAAGCAATCAGTTTACCAAGTAAATATAACCAAACTTTAGAAATGCTGACTTATTGGGTTCAGAACGATATTGCTATTTATTGTCAAAATCGTTCTCGTGCTATTTCTCAAAACAATAGCGAATATGCGGCGAACGCTGATGAATATGAAAGTTTAATGTACAGTGATTTTTCATTGATTACATCTAATATAGCAACGATTGGAAACTCCGTGGTTGGGGCGAATATTACCGATATTGTGGAATGGTCTCCTGAGAACTATGTCCGTGAAGCAGTAGGGAGTGTGTATTGATTGAGAGACGCAGAATACGAATTGCTTTTGAGCAAATATAATATGTCTTTGGCCAAAGCCCAAAATTTAGAGGAACAATTAACGACTAAAGAAGAAGCATGGGCTAAAAAAATGGCTCAATACAAAACAGTCGATAAAAATGCCAGGGAACTTTGCGAAATGATTTTGGCAAAAGATCGAAATGAAATGGTTCTTGGTTCTGAATATTCCTGGAGTTCTTTGCCCACCTTGGAAATGATTCAAAAAGCAGAACGTGCTTTTAAGGAGTACAACCAAAAAAGATTGAAATTAATGGCTCAAGTCATGGATTTGGCAGAACACCGGCGAGAAATTATTGAGGGATTAACAGATCAAATTTCACAGCTGCGAAATGAAGGAGTCGAAATTCCTGAAGTGGAAGAAATTACAGCGGCAGCTGAAACCAAGAAAAGAGAAGAAAAAGCGCTTGGCAGAATCCCACAGCAAATGAAAAAAGCTGCAGAAGATCAGCACATTCAAGTGATTATAGAAGATGAAAATGATGAAATTCAAGAGGTAGAAGCGGCTCTCTTGGAAGCATCGGTGCGAGAAAATGTTCAAGCGAAGGTCTTACCAAACTCTACTCCTATTATTCAATCCCAGAAAAAACAGAAGTTATTATCTGACACAAAAGAAAAAACAGAAGCACATATGATTGATTTAAACGATATCAAAGACAAATTAACTGATATTATGCTGCTTGTTATGAGGAGTATTGGAGAACAGGGAATTTCCAAATATTCAGAAATTGAAAATTGGGTTATAAAGGAAGACCCGAATGTAAAAAAGGGAATTGTTCGTTCTAGTACGCAGGAACTGACTTCGTTGCAAGTGCTGGATCGGCAATATATCCATACACCATTAAACAGCAAATCAATGGTTTTTTGCCTATCAGATATCGGAAAACGAATTTATTTCATCTCGTTTCATCAAAAGCCTGTATTGTCTGAAATGGAAAAGATAATTCGTGAACACGATAATTTGGACCACGGTTATGGAATTTTGGATGCCCATAAAATATTGGAAGATAGTGGAATTTATGATGCAGTATCCAGTTTTAATCGGACGAAAGCCATTCCCGTACCAGGGGGAAATGGGAAAGTTTATGTTCCTGATTTAATAGGGCAGAAAGGGAAAATAAAAGATTATTATGAGTATGAGATGGGAACTCATACTCAAACTGATTTTAATGCCAAATGCAATAAAATGGTAAAGCTCATGCGAACATTAAATTTTATTGCGCCAAATAAAGAAATCCTTTTGCAAAAAATCAAACCAAAAATTGATGGTTGGATCAAAGATCGAGGAACAACCAGTTTGAAGAATATTCAGGTGAGAGCCACCACTGTAAAAGCCTTGGAAGTTCCTAATCCTAAAGATCCTGATGCGTGGCTTTTAATTTATGATTTGGCTGAAAGAGCTGCTCCAATAAAATGTCCAGAGTAAGCTCCATTTAAAAAAAAGAAAAATTGACATACTAATCATAGGAGGGATTTCCATGAAAAATATAATTGATGCATTTATCGCTTTTCATGTGAATGGAATCAATAATCTTTTATATGTCATAGGAAATAATCTTTGGTTTCTTCTAATTGGTGCTTGTGCCATAGTAACTGTTATTGTTTTCTTGAAAGAAGAAATCCAAGTCACTGTACATGAAGAACAACAGATTTTGTAATCGCTGACAAATAAAAAACACCATACGTTTCTCACGGACCATTTATTCGAAATAAGAAAAACGGAAAAATCGAAGCAACTTGATTGAGACTTGAAATAAAGTCGTTATTTTGCGCTATTGCCAAAAAAAACAATAGCGTTCAATCAGGATGCTTCGATTTATTTATCCCTTACCTTATATCTTTTAGAAAGGAGGAAATTGTGGTGAAAAAGAATAAAGATCAGTCGTCCGCTGCAAATCTTACCTATCGTCACAAAATGTCCGGACATGATGTTGCAAGATACATCAAAGCGGTTGGGCTGCCAATCGGCATCTTTTTGCTTTCCATGTTTGTGATCTCTCGCTTTGCTGCTTTTGGAGCGTCTATCATCGCTCCACTAACTGGACTTATGTGGGGCGTTGGTTTGTTGGCTGCACTGGGGATTCCCTCACAACGCAGATCGCTACTGAATGAAGTTTGTATTGCAACTGCGGTCTATCTAATTGGAATTGCACTGATTCGTGAACTGATTGCTCTGCTTGCCGGAGTCTCATCAGAAATGTTGATGGCCTCTTTCGGTCAGGTGATTCCCACAACAGGAGGCAATACCATCGAGGGCTATTTGCAAATCATGCTTTGGGTTACTACAGTTGCTACCCCTCTTGGCTTGTCCATTAAATGGGGTAAACAATTCTTCACCTTTCGGATGCGGCCAAATAAGTCCAAAATCTTTAATCAAATCCGCAGCATTCGTGATGATGGACATTCGCACACGTCAAGTTAATCAACTAAGGAGGAAAAAATATGCGGTTATCAAGCTACGATATTAAACGTATCCTGCATCCCAAAAAAGAAGATTTTCCAATTGATGATTTTCGCATGATTGATTCCTGGACTGAATATGAAAATAGCGAAAAGTATGAAGTTGATAAACGACCTCTGGACTACTTGTGCTATCAATTAGAAGTAATCGATCCGGATACCGGAGAAAAGAAAAAATATTTTAAGGCAATCAAATTTATCAAGGTAAGAAGACTTCCAAAAACAGCGAAACAATCAACTTCCTTTATGGAAATGCAGTCATCTGTTCTCAGTTCAGTATATCAGCAGGGTATCAATCTTATTACGGTAATTGCTAATATTATTGAACCGAAACCACAAGGTTTGTTATTTTTGTATGGCGTACAGGGAATTGCTGCCACCATTGAGGAAGCAAAAGAAATTGCTCACAAAGGATTTTTGGGCTTTGTCTATGCGATGCAAGGCACTTTTCGTGTTTTGGAAATGACAATTATCAACTCAGAAGAAGCAGAATGGTTGAGAGAGAAAATGTATTCCATGGACTTTCTCACCGTTGTTCGAGGGATTCCAAAAGCGAATAAAACTGGCGAAAGCGCCGGAACAAAGGGTATGGGCGGACGGAGCCTGAATCCGGAAGCGCATGGTACATTGGAAGAAATAATTACAGGTATGGCAGATTATGAGTATGTCATCGAAATTCTTTCTACTCCGGTATATAAAAGAACTTTGGAAGAATGGTCCTTGAAAACGCAGCGGGATATGACAGATTGGTATGGACAGCTTCAAGGGACAAAATCTTTTTCGTTTAACTTATCCATCCCCATGATGTTCTCCAACAATCAAAGTAATTCCCAGGGCTGGAATAAAGCCTATACCGATGCTGATTCTGTCAGTTATTCTACAGGTGAATCTTTCAGTACCGGATATAGCGAAAGTTTAAGCGAGTCTTTGTCACAAACCTATGGGCAAAGTTATACCCAATCTGTTGGTCAAAGCGTAACAGACAGTGTTTCGCAATCTCATTCTGTCAGCCAGGGACATAGTGTTGGTACTTCGTTTGGGCAGACTTTAGGACAGACATTTGGCCAGACAACAGGTCAAACTCTGGGACAAACAATGGGGCAGACTTCTGGATTAACTGCTGGGGTAACTGAAGGAAGCAGCACTGGCGCCTCTGTTGGGGAATCCTTGACACAAGGGATGTCGCAATCCTTTGGTGTTACTCAAGGAGAAACAAGCGGAATTACGCAAGGGCAGAGTGTAAACCATTCAGATAGTTTTGGATCAAGCTATGGACAAAACGTAAGTCATGGACAGAGCTATAATGTTGGTTTTGGACAGAATGTTTCTAATTCTCATTCTGTAGGTCAGAATCAAAGTTTAAGTTCCACTTTGTCTGAATCAGCAAGTCTTTCTCATTCTTCTTCTCTAGGGCAATCTTCCAACAGCACACTTGGTTTGTCTCTAAACCGTGGCTATTCTTCTGGATTGTCTTCTTCTACGGGAACATCAAATAGTTATAGTGACGGAAATAGTTTCGGTTCTTCAGACAGTAATTCAGCTTCAGTCGGTTCTTCTTCTTCGGACGGACATACCTCTTCCAACACCGGTGGATTTGGACTTTTTGGTTTCAGTGCAAATTGGTCCAATGGCACCAGCCATACAGAAGGATCCAATTTCAGTAATGGTGAATCACATGGTCTTTCTGATTCTATAAGCAGCAGCGAAAGTTTTGGATGGAATTCTTCCAGATCCCTCAGCAATTCAATTTCTGATACAGCGGGAGTTAGTAACAGTGTTTCAAATGGAGTTTCCAACAGTATCAGCAATGGTTACACACAAGGAAGCTCTGTTTCCAGTGGACAATCTTGGGGAGCTAATGAAAGCTGGAGTACATCGAATGGGCAGAGCTTAAATGAAAGTTGGGGAGTTAATTCTTCCAGCGGCGAAAGTATGTCTGTAAACCAGTCATCCAGCGACGGATGGGGCAGTAGTATTTCGCAAAGCCAGTCTGTATCAAACTCTATCAATCAGGGAATTGGTTCTTCTATTAGTTATGGGCAGAATATCTCTCAAAATTATTCTAATAGTTTATCGAATAGTCTTTCCAATAGCTTATCTAATAGCTTGTCCAATAGTGCATCGAACAGCTTATCAAACAGCCTGTCAAATAGCTTATCAAACAGTAGAACATTGAACGACACCCTCAGCACTTCCGAATCGTATGGCGTTACACAGGGCCGAAGTGTTGGCAATTCCTACACTCAATCTGCTGGAGAAAGTGTATCACAGGGCGTCAGCCAGGGGTATGGTCAAAGTCAAAGCATCAGCCAAGGTCAAAACTATACCAGCGGGACAGGCTCTTCTACCAGCCAATCGCTTGGATCGTCCGGAGCCTATGTGTCTGGTACAGCTGCATCTATGGGACTTGGCCCAAGCATTGGCTATAACAAAAGCTATCAATGGCTGGACCAACAGGTTAAAGACATCCTAGAATTACTGGAATTCCAAAATGAAAGAATTAAAAAGGCTTTAAGAGGATTTCGTGGGGCTTTTTACACTTATGTTTACATTGCCTGCCCCTCATTGGATGCACTGTCCACCGCAATGACAGTTGCTAAATCCACCTGGGACAACGAAGATGCCATGACAAATCCGCTGCAAGTTCTGAATTTAAGCGACGATGAACAAAAGCATTTACTGTATCATTTTTCCGCTTTCTCCTCAGATGTAACCAGAGAAAATGTCTTTGGTATTAAAGACTATAAATATTCAACTATTCTGTTGCCGGAAGAATATGCAGCTTATACCCATCTGCCTAGAATTTCTGAAGGTGGAATTATCGCAAATGTAGATGATATCCCGAAATTTAACGTACCGGCCCATATGCAGGGTGAAATTTATATGGGAACCGTCCTCTCACCAGAACGGTATACTTTGCAAAATGGGTATGCGACTCCGCATAGCTATCGTATCGATGAAAGCGAATTAATGCATGGATTCTTTACAGGCGCTTCCAGATCCGGCAAGACAGTGGCCGCAATGCGGTTTATTGCAGAACTTTCTCACGTTCGCCGTAAGAAAACAGGGAAGCGGTTAAGAATTGTTTGCATGGATCCCAAGCAGGATTGGCGGACACTGGCTCGATTCGTTGAACCGGAACGTTTCCATTTTTACAATTTGGGACGGGCTGATTTCCGCCCAATCAAAATTAATCCGCTAAAAATTCCAAAAGGCGTTCGGGCACAGTATTGGATCGACGGCGTGATTGATATTTATTGTCGGGCGTATGGATTGTTGGAACGTGGCAAGCAGATGATGGGTGAAACCATTTATTCCCTTTATGAAGATGCTGGCGTTTTTGAGGCGGAAAAATTACCGGACTGGAAAGAACGTGTTCCTGAGTTATCCAAACAAGTCACTTTTACTAAAGTGTATCAGCGGATGACACAGATTAAGGCTCGACTGGAGGATCCTACCAACCCGAAAGGACGAGCAGGCAATGATACCAGAGACGCTTATGCAAGATTATTGGACCGGCTGCAAGCCTTCTCCCGTGAGTATTCGATTGAACATAAATTGTTTGGCACAGATGAAGGCGTCAGCATTGATGAATTAATCGGTAATGACGATGTTACGGTATTGGAAAGTAAAGGGTTGGAAAACACCTTCCGCAACTTTATTTTCGGCGTGATTACTTCAGGGTTCTACAAATTCGCTTTGGCTCATGAAGGTGGTTATCTCAGCGAAGACCAATACGAAACCGTACTGGTAATCGAAGAAGCCAATGAGGTCTTGACTGGTAACGATGCCGCCGGTACAGGCGGCGGACAGCAGTTCGGCATGACCGGCCAGTCTGAATTTGAACAAATTCTGGACCAATCTGCTGGATATGGCCTTTATATTTTTGCAATCACCCAAAAGATCGCGGATATGCCTAAATCCATTATCGCCAACAGCGGTTTGATTTTCGCAGGTCGTTTGAAAACAGCGGAAGACGTCAGCGTTGTTGTAAGGGCAGTGGCAAAGGAAGATAAATTTGAAGACCGTGACCTGGTGAAATGGTTCCCACGCCAACCAACCGGGTGGTTCGTCTGCCAATCATCCCGTACTTTTGATTTTTCCGATGCCGAACCTGTTTTGGTTAAGATTGCAAGACTAAATGTATTGCCGCCAACCAATGCAGAATTGGACGAAATCTTATTGAATCGGGAAATCAAAGAAAAGATCAACGCTGTTTCATGATTCTGATTTAGCAAACAGAGGAAACGTGAAATCCTATATTGGGGTTTTGCGTTTCTTTCTGTTTTCCAAATTTACATTTTGATTCTGACATACTATACATAGATAAATTTTTGGAAGGAGGAGCTTAAAATCTCGGTTGAGACTTTAAGCGAATATGAAGATGCAGAAAAATAAAAAAATCATTATTGCCTTGGCGGTTGCTCTTGTTTGCGCCATCATTGCCTGTATTGCCGTATTTGTTTTGGTTACGCCGTCCAGAACCACGATTTATGTGTTCAATGACTCATATGCAGCAGGCACACAAATAAGCGGTGAAATACTATCCCCATTACAGGTGGACTCCACTATGGTTTCTTCCGGTGCGAACACAGCAACATCTGAGCAATTTATGACAACACAAGAATGCAGAGATGCAATTTCTTCAGGGCAATCTTTGCGCATTGATGTCACAGAAGGGCTTCCGCTGATGGATTCTATGTTGTCTGTTACCGGAGGTAATTCCATTGAAATGGCAATGCAATCTAATGCCATCGCTGTTACGGTTAGCGTAGATGGTGTTACAGGCGTTACAGACGAATTGTCAGCTGGCTCCAGAGTAAATGTTTATGCCACTTACAATTCCACCGGTACTTCGTTGCTCTTAGAGAATATGCGTATCCTGAACACCGAGAAAACATCAGATGGGTCTTTGGT
>PPYE01514431.1_pt1 | contig 12304 bp, 8 predicted proteins | sample 1559881 | NCBI WGS metagenome assembly PPYE01 (sample SAMN08240022, study PRJNA423297) | Human gut metagenome, whole genome shotgun sequencing project.
TTTACTGAAAGCTGCTACTAACGACTCATAAATCTACCCTTAATCGTGTATTGGATGATAGTTGCGGATTTTAGGTTATCTATATTTCTAATGCAAGAAACAGTTCTTTCACTCCTAGATTTATCCATTTTAAATTATATAAATCCACTAAATATCATAAATATCAACTTACCTATAAAAGGTATAACAGATAGTTATATACCTAATTTGAAATTATATAAATGAAGTATTAATGTAAAACTCAAAGCATTATTATTTCTTTTATTTGCATCATCTTAATTATTAATATTATGGAAACTATATCTAGCAATCGACCCAAAATCGTAGTTATCGGAAGCTGTAATACCGATATGGTTGTGAAAGCCAACAGACTACCTGTCCCCGGAGAAACCATTCTAGGTGGAACTTTCTATATGAACCCCGGAGGAAAAGGAGCCAATCAGGCAATCGCAGCAGCCCGGTTGGGAGCGGAAGTCACCTTTATCTCCAAGATTGGTTACGATCTATTCGGGCTGCAAGCTTTGGAAATATACAGATCTGAGAAAATCAATACTGAATTTATATTCACCGATCAGAAAAGCCCGTCAGGAGTAGCTCTTATTTCTGTCGATTCGTTTGGTGAAAACAGTATTATTGTAGCACCTGGTGCCAGCCGTTCGCTTTCAACAGAAGATATCAACAAGGCTGAAGAAAAAATCAAGGAAGCTGATATTATACTTATGCAGCTTGAAGTTCCAATCGATACAGTAGAGTACGCTGCTACTATTGCCAACCGATACGGCAAGAAAATAATACTCAACCCGGCACCTGCCTCTACTTTGAGCAACTCCTTTTTAAATAATGTACATACTATATTACCTAACCGCATTGAAGCAGAAATGCTATCGGGAATTAAAGTAATGGATATCGAAAGTGCGCATCGGGCAGCTAAAGCTATCGGAGAGAAAGGAATAGAAAATGTAGTCATCACTTTGGGAAAAGACGGAGCCTATGTGAAAGAAAAGGACGAATATACCATGATTCCTGCTAAAGAAGTAGAAACAATCGATACTACCGGAGCAGGAGATGTCTTCTGTGGAGCATTCAGTGTTTATCTATCTCAAGGACATTCGTTGGCCGAATCCGTAAAATTCGCAAATGCAGCGGCTGCCATTGCCGTCACACGTATCGGTGCCCAGAGTGCTATTCCATACAAAAGGGAAGTCAACTTATAGAATAAAGAAAAGCCTAGGTCTATCACATAAATCTGATTCAAATGAAAGTAGTAGTTATTGGAAGTTCAAACATCGACATGGTTGCACAAGTCAGCCATCTCCCGGCACCCGGCGAAACAGTCGGAGATGCAAATTTCATGCAGTCCCTCGGAGGCAAAGGAGCCAACCAGGCTGTGGCGGCAGCCAGGCTTGGCGGCTCTGTGACGTTTGTCACCTCTTTGGGGAATGATATGTACGCGGATATTTTAAAAAATCACTTTAAAAAAGAAGGTATCACCACCGATTACATTATTGATGATGTCAATCATCCCACAGGAACCGCACTTATTTTTGTGGCCCACAGTGGTGAGAACTGCATTGCAGTAGCTCCCGGAGCTAACTATTCTTTACTACCCGGTTCAATTACCCATTTCTCAGAAGTAATCGATGAAGCTGATATCATCGTCATGCAGGCTGAGATTCCTTACGAAACAATTAAAAAAATAGCTCTATCGGCAAAGCAAAAAGGTAAAAAGGTATTGTTCAACCCCGCACCCGCCTGTCTGATTGATGAGGAGCTGATGAAAGCCATTGATATACTAGTCGTCAATGAGCTGGAAGCTTCATTCATCTCAGGAATTGAGTATACAGATAACAATCTCGAGAAAATTGCTGAAACATTGCTGAAAGCGGGTACAAGCAATGTCGTAATCACACTGGGAAGCCAAGGTGTGTACATGAAAAATGTTAAAGAAACAATCCAGCTTTCCGGTTGCAAAGTAAATGCGATCGACACGATCGCCGCAGGCGACACTTTTTGCGGCGCATTGGCAGTCGTTTGTGCCAAGAAAGAAATAGATCAGGAAGCACTCAACTTTGCTAACACTGCGGCCGCCATTGCAGTCACACGTTCGGGTGCACAACCGTCTATTCCCACTCTCGATGAAGTGAAGCACTTCATGCTTGAAAAAGAATTAGCCTTATCGTTCAACTTTTAAATTTAATGAACCATGAAAACCTATTTGAAACGACTACTCATCCCTATTTTATCGGGATTGATAGTATGCAACTTTTATAGTTGTGATAGCGACGACGAACACACCGCTACCCCTATAGCTCCCATTCTAAAGGAAATAAAATTTCCTTCGGAAAATGACATCATCCCCGGTCAGGTGGCGCAAATCAACGGACTCGGATTTGCAAAAGAAGATATAGTCTATTTAAGTAACGCTACCAACCAGAAAGAAAAGGTAGAAGTCACCGAGGTTACAGATAGTTACCTGAAGTTTATCGTCCCAATGGAAGCAGGCGGTGAGTATACCATAATAATTGAAAGAGCAGGGAAACAGACCGTTTTAAACGGAACTTTCAAAGTGCCTTTCGTTGTTCCTATCACTGATATTGTTCTCCCTTCGGGCAATGTGCAGCCCAAGAGCAAAGTCGAGATTCAGGGAAAAGGATTTGAAGCAGGGGATGTTGCCGTATTATATGCTTCTTTCTATCCGGCAGGTGTCGAATACAATCTGCCATTAACTCTTAATGAAGAAGGAGTAGAATTTATACTTCCGGAAGGATTATACGGAGTAAACTCTATCATGATTGTCAGAGGAGAACGGAAAAGTAATCTTGGAACAATCACTATCGAGACGAATGTAGGAGACAAGCTTGGAGGAGGTGTTGTATTCTGGGTAGATGCCACAAAGGCACACGGATATATCGTAAACATGAGTAATATCGGTACGGGCACAGAACAATTCGGACCGGAAGTAAATCCGTCGGATGCGGCCGGAACGAGCCAAAGTATGGGAAGCGGCTATACAAACACTCAAAATATAGTCAAGAAGTTCAATGCATTACAGGGTGCGAACAACTGGCCCGAGTGGCAAGGAGTCAAAATTGCCGCCCAACTTTGTCTGGACAATAGTGTCACTGAAGGAAATGCCGTATATGCCGACTGGTTCCTCCCTTCCAGAGAAGAGCTGATCGAAGTATTCAAGGTGAAAAGTTTATTAGCAGAAAAAGGAGTCAATATTCCGGCAAACAACTACTGGACCTCAAGCGAAGGTGACGGAGAAGCCGGTTGGTCTGCCTATTATGTGAATTTCTACGAAGAGACTAATATCGTTTCGGAAATCTGCTCAAAAAGCGGTTGGAAAATTGGTGTTCTTCCTATCCGGGCCTATTAACTAACAATCCTTTAAAATAAGCGTCATGAAAAAACACATTATATTATTTATAGCCATCTTTTTTGTCAGTGTATTACATGCACAGACAATCAACATCAGAGGAACCGTTACCGACACGAGTAATGAAACATTGCCAGGTGTATCTATAACCATAAAAGGTACTCAAACAGGAACCGTAAGTGATGCAAACGGAAACTACAGCATCAAAGCCAAAAGAGGAAATGTCCTGGAGTTTACTTTCGTGGGCATGGTAAAACAATCAGTTACCGTAGGAAAGCAAAATATCATTAATATACAAATGGCGGCAGACGCCATTAACTTGGACGAAGTAGTGGCAATCGGGTATGGTATTGCCAAGAAGAGCGATTTGACGGGTGCTGTTGCCTCTATCAAATCGGAACATCTTACCAACTCCAAAGTAGGAACAGTGACAACTGCCCTGCAAGGACTTGCCGCCGGTGTGCAAGTAACTACCGGCTCCGTAAAACCGGGTGGGGATGCTTCTGTCGTTATTCGCGGAGTAGGTTCGCTCCGGGCCGGCAGTGAGCCGTTATATATCGTCGACGGTATTCCTGTACAAGGTGGTTTGCAGGATTTATCATCCGGTGATATTGAATCTATCGAGATTTTAAAAGACGCTTCTTCCGCATCTATCTATGGTTCAAGAGGTTCTAATGGTGTAGTACTCGTGACTACCAAGAAAGGTACAAGCGGAAAAGCCAAAATCTCCCTGAATGCCTCTTTCGGTACGCAACGAATGTTGAACAAGCAAGATTTGATGAACGCACAGCAATACTTTCAATAAACTGACCGTTCGATATAATATGGATGCCAAACTAAACAAGTGGTTAAGATACGGTGTACGTTTCAATGTCGTCGAGTCTAAACTCATGAATATCAACGAAGAAGCAGATTCGGGATACGGAACTATGTTCAGCGCCATTAGTTCACAGCCGACAGCTCCTATTTATACCGAAGACGGAGAATATTTCGATGGTTTCCTCAACACGAAAGCAAATCCGGTAGCCATTGTCGACTTGCTTGACAAAGCCACACTCAAATCCAGATTCGTAGGTTCCGCCTACATTGAGATAGAACCGATAAAGAACTTGAAATTGCGTTCCGACAACGGTGGAGAGCTTGTCTTTTACAAAGTAAATACTTACGAGGACGGACGTATGGGACAACATTATACGGCTGGCGGCCATGCCAATGTAATGTCGAATAAAAAAAGATACTGGCAAACAGAGAACACTGCCACTTATTCATTTGATATCAACAAAGAACATCAATTTTCTGCAATGGCTGGTTTCTCAGCTTCCCGGACTGACTATGAAGAAGTTACCGCCGACTCTAAAAAGTTGTCATCCATTCTCAAGTATTACAATTTGCAAGGAGCGGAAGAACATGGGCCGAACTCTTCGTATGCAGTTCCCTCTTCCCTGGTGTCTTTCTACGGACGATTCAATTATAATTTCAGCAACCGCTATCTGGCAACATTGACCATGCGCGGCGACGGTTCTTCCCGTTTTGCCCCGGGACACAGGTGGGGATTCTTCCCGTCACTGGCTCTTGCATGGCGTACCTCTGAAGAAAGTTTCATCAAAGAAAACGCTCCGGTCATCAGCAACCTGAAGTTAAGAATCAGCGCCGGAAAATTGGGCAACCAGAATATCGGAGATTTCGCTTATGCTCCGACAATTGCCCTCGGAAGTGCTTCAGCCAATTACGTCTTAGGAAATAATCTGGTAACCGGTTCTGTACAAACTTCCATCTCGAACCCGGAACTGACTTGGGAAAAAGCCAACCAACTAGACTTAGGTATTGACTTCGGGTTATTCAACAACCGGATAGCCGGTACGATTGAAGCTTATTATAAACGTACGACCGACCTGCTATGGGAAGTCCCCCTTCCACTGGAATCCGGTTTCGGCACTTCACTCACCAATATCGGTAAAATCGATAACAAAGGTATCGAATTTACGTTGAACACAGTCAACATCAGCACCAAAGACTTCTTATGGACGACAGCCTTCATGATTTCTTATAATAACAACAAGATCAAAGAACTTTACGACGGCAAACAAGACGTCAATAAAACATTGTTTGTGGGACGTCCTATCGGGCAATTCTACTTATTAAAATCCGAAGGTATCTGGCAAACGAACGAAGCTGCCGAAGCTGCCAAATACAATGCCCGACCCGGTGACCGCAAGATTCTGGATTCTAAGAAAGACTATGTTATCAACGGAGAAGACCGTGATTTCTGCGGAGTTTCCACCCCCAAATATTACGGTAGCTTTACCAATACATTCTCATATAAAGGTATTGACCTTACCGCATTCTTTACTTTTGCAGGAGGACATAAAATCAATAATTCACTGAACCGTTACCTCAACTCTTTCAATGTATGGGGAAACATGAGTGAAAACTATTACAAATATTATTGGAGACAGGACCGGCCGAATAACAAATATCCGGCCCCGCGAGTTGGTAGCGCTTATGCTAACGGAGACGGTACTGACGCCAATCTCCAAAAAGGTGATTACCTGCGCCTTCGTAATCTGGAAATTGGTTATAGCTTGCCGAAAAGTGTCATCAGAAATATCAAAGCCTCAAATATCAGGGTTTATTTCTCTGTACAGAACCTATTCACAGCTACTGAATTTACAGGATTTGACGTAGAGTCCAGCGACAATACCAATCCTTATCCGAACGCCCGTAGCTTTATCGGTGGTATTTCTCTTAACTTCTAAAAACAGAAACATTATGAAAAAATATTTATTAATATTAGCTTTCAGCTGCCTGACATTATGCAGTTGCGACAACTTTCTTGACTTGACACCTCAAAGTGTACTGACACCGGAAAATGCTTATGAAAAACCGGAAGACTGGCAACAAACTCTTTATGCCGCTTATGGCACGCTCCAAGAAGTCTTTGTCGGAAAATATACCATTACCCTTACTGAATTCGGTACAGATGAAGTAATTCCGTTTGATATGGGTTGGGCGGCTTATTCCCAATTACATTATTATACTTTTTCCGCTTCACACGAATTTCTGGACAATCACTACCGGCTCTGTTACGAAGGTATCAAACGTTGTAATGCAGTTATTGATATGCCTTCGGATGCAGTCAGTGCAGATCTCCATAGTTCCATGATTATGCAAGCCCGTTTTTTAAGAGCGATCTACTATTTTGACCTGGTGAGAATGTATGGCGGGGTTCCTTTATGGACAAAATCATCCATTGATAGAAGTGAGATAATGAAACCGCGTGCCACGGTTGACGAAGTTTATACACTGATTACCCAGGACATGGAAGCTGCTCTCGGGCTCCCTACCTCCTGGCCGAATGCCCAAGATAAAGGAAGAGCTACGTCCTATGCAGCCCAAGCTCTGCTGGCACGCATTTATCTTCAGTGGGGAAAACCGGGAGAAGCATTAAAATACTGCCGGATGCTCGAAGGCAAATTCAAGCTGTATGATAATCTAAAGGATATATTTGATCCAAAAAACAAGAATCAGGAATATGAGAATATATTTGAAATTCAATTCAAGCATTCCGGTTCGTGGGGATTGGAAGGAAGCATCCAGCATTCATATTGGGGACCTCGTAATGTAGGAGGCCCGACCAACTTTGGCGGTTGGGGCGGATTCGGTCCGACACAATATCTATATGATTCTTATGATAACGCCGATAAACGTAAAAAGGCATTCTTCATCACAGAATATGCAGGTGTCACCCAGACACCTCCTTCTTCCGGTAAATTCTGGGACGCAGAAACAGGTAATGTGATTGAAGATGATAATCTGAATTTTACAATGATTCGTTATGCAGACGTACTTTTGATGAAAGCGGAAGCGCTGAACAGCATTGATGACACAAGTAATGATAAGTATGATGCCTTGAATGAAGTACGAGGCAGAGCGGGACTGACTTCCATAACAGCAGCCGACAATCTGAATAAAGAACAGTTTGCCGAAATCGTACTGGAAGAAAGATTGCATGAATTATGTTGTGAACACCTGCGCCGCTGGGATTTAATCCGCTTCGGCAAACTGGGCGAATATATGAAAGACCATGGAAAACAACGAAGGATATTAACATAAATCATTTAGCACATGAAAAAATTTATTTTTATCACAGGACTATTGATGAGTATCTTCTTTTATTCATGCAAAGAAGAGGACCATGGCATACTTCCTCCTATCGATGGAGGAGGAACTGTAGAAGTAAAGGATGGAAGAGTTACAATCAATCCGGCAGAGTATCTTTATGCGATACGAAATCCGATGAAAGGTTTACGCGAATTCTTCGGCCCGGGCTATGACAAGGTAAGAGACGAATATCCGTATCCTTACGGCTCTATCATTAAAGAATATATGCAATGGAATATGCTGGAGGACAATGAAAGCGACGGTGTCGACAAGATTATAGCTTACAGTAACCACAGGTGGCAGGGAGTAGAAGATATCAATGTCAAGGTTATCCCACGTATCTATATCGTATGGATGGAACCTTGGCACGGAGGATATGCCAAGAACACTCATACAGACAACCCGGACGACCTGAACGGTTGGCATTGGCCAAGCGACATTCCGGGAGAGACGTACGATGAAGACGATCTTAACGCCCCTATTATTGGGGGCTATTGCCACCCTACTTTTCAGGAAAGAGTGAAAAAACTGGTAGAGAAAGCCGGACAAGCATGGGACAATGACCCTAGAGTAGCATATGTAGAAATGGGAATTATCGGCGAATTCGGGGAACATCACGACCCGGATATCACCACAGTATGGGCTCCTCACGACCAACCCAATCATGTAGAGAACCGTACCTGGCTGCCGGGCATTGAAAAGGTGTTGGGAGATGCCTTTACTGCTGCCTTCAAAAACAAGAAAGTAATGGTTCGCTATGCGTATGAGTTTAAAGATTATGAATTCGGGATCTATTGGGATTCATGGGCTATTGATGAAGAAAAGGTGCGTGGCTACGAAGAAATGAAAAAGCTCGGCGACCGCTGGAAAACTCAGCCCATAGGCGGAGAAATAACCTGGAACTGGGGAAGCCTCTATAAATTCAAATCTTTTGAAGAAGTAGTAGCAGATGCCCAAACGCAAGACCTCGTCATCCAGCAAATACGCGATCTGCATTGTAACCACTTGGGAGGTATCACTTGGGCTAATTTCAATGACCCGACTTTCGAACCCAATGCAGAATTACTACAAAAGACAATGGGTTACCGCTTTCTTTTGTCCAATTTCAGTTACCCGACAAGTATCAAGCCGGATGAGCCGTTCAAAATATCATTTGACGTAACCAACACAGGATCGTCACCCTTCTATTATGACTGGCCAGTAGAAATTGCCTTACTAAACTCCCAGACTCAAGAAGTTGTATGGAGCAAAACATTGGAAACTCCTAAAATATCACAATGGATGCCGGGAGACAACTGGAATAATTCAGCAAAAGTCTATACTCAACCGGCTGCAACGAATCATATTGAGGAAGAACTGACTTTAGACAAAAAACTGGACACAGGAGATTATATCATCGCAATTTCCGTATTAGATCCGTCCGGCATGCTTCCTTCATTAAGATTTGCCATTCAAAATTACTTTGAAGGCGGACGTCACCCCATGGGACATATCGGTGTCAATACAGAACCTGTATATTTTGAAATCCCAACTGACGATTTCGATGACATGAGACAGGATAAAACTCTGAAATATAAAATCCAATAATAAGCAAGCTTAATGAAATCAAACATCAGAAACATATTACTCCTAATGTTATTCGGAACGATATCTGCATGCAGTGAAAAAACCGTGACGGTTTCTTATCAGGAATATCCGAATGCATTCAGGAATCCGATGAAAGGATTCAGGGAATTCTTCGCTCCCGGCATCGACCGGATTAGGGAAGAATATCCCTACCCTTACGGTTCACTGACAAAAGAATATATGCAGTGGAATATGCTCGAAGACGACGCCAATGACGAAGTAGAAAAGATTATCGCTTACAGCAATCATCGCTGGAAAGGAGTGGAAGATATAAACGTCAAAGTAATTCCCCGGGTTTTTCTTGTATGGCTGGAACCCTGGCATGGCGGAAAACCTAAAGACCCCACTAATCCGGATGACTTGACCGGTTGGCACTGGCCCAAAGGAATAACTCCGGAAAAAGGTCCTTATAAACAAAGACCGAACTCCGTGGCCGCCTATGTAGAAGAAAAAGACAAAAATACCCCCATTACCGGGGGATACTTTGACCCTTCTTTTCCTGAACGCGTAAAAAAACTTGTAGAGAAACTCGGACAGGCGTGGGATAACGATCCACGAGTAGCGTATGTAGAAATGGGGATTATCGGAGAATGGGGAGAACACCATGACCCGGATCTCTCAACTTACTGGGCTCCGCACGACGAACCGGAACACGTAGCTAACCGGACATGGATTCCGGGCATGGAAAAGATTCTGGGAGATGCCTTTGCCAAAGCATTCAAGAACAAGAAAGTAATGGTCCGTTATGCCTATGAGTTTAAAGATTACGAATTCGGGATTTATTGGGATTCATGGTCTCAACCCCAAGAGATTGTAAGAGGTTATGAGGAAATGAAGAAGCTGGGTGATCGTTGGAAAACCCAGCCGATAGGAGGAGAAATCACTTGGAACTGGGGAGATTTGGCCCGGTTCAAATCTTTTGAAGAAGTGGTGGCAGATAAAGATACCCGGGAATATGTCATGGAACAGATTCGGAACCTGCACTGCAATCATTTAGGCGGAATCACTTGGGCAGACTTCAACGAGCCGGAGTTCCGGAAAAATGCAGAGATACTGCAAAAAGCCATGGGATACCGGTTCATTATCAATGAGTTCTCTTACCCGAAAGAAATTAAAGCGGGAGCACAATTCCCTATTTCTTTCAAAGTTGTCAACACCGGATCGTCTCCATTCTATTATAACTGGCCGGTAGAAGTAGCTTTACTAGACCCTGAAAGTCATCAAAAAGTGTGGGGAAAAATATTGGAGGGAGTAAACATCTCCGAATGGATGCCGGGAGATAATTGGTCGGTAGATGAGCATAAATACCAGACAGTTCCGGCAACTTATCACATCCGGAAGAATATTTCTATTGATGCCCCCATTGCCAAGGGAAAATATATCCTGGCTTTAACGGTGCTCGATCCGGCCGGTATGCAACCTTCGCTCCGATTTGCCAATGAGAATTATTTCGAAGGCGGTTATCATCCAATGGGCTATATCGGTATTGACGAATCAGTTGCCGATACCCGTCTGAATCCGGATTTATTCTTTGACATTCAAAGTGACAAGTCTTTAAAATATCAATTGAAACAACCCGTTCCCGTGATATTCGACACGGATGTTGGCAATGACATTGACGACGTGCTGGCGATGCAAATGCTATTCAACTATGAGAAAGCCGGAAAAATAGATCTGCTAGGTATCACAATCAGCAAGTCCAATCCTTATTCAATTGAATATATTGACGGATATTGCCGCCTCAACGAGAGGGGAGACATTCCATTGGGATATGCATACAACGGAGCTACTCCCGAAGACGGAGGTTATCTCCGCCAGACTTTGGATACCATTATTGAAGGCAATAAGATATTGCATCCTCAAAGAAGCATAAAAGATAATCTGCCGGAAGGATATAAGTTGTTACGGAAATTACTGGCTTCGCAACCAGATAATTCCGTGGTATTTATTGCCGTAGGACCGGAAACGAACCTTTCACGCCTGCTACACTCGGAAGCCGATGAATACAGTCCTTTGGACGGCAAATCACTCGTTGCCCAAAAAGTGAAACTGTTGTCCGTAATGGGAGGACTCTATGGGAACGAGTTCGATTTCCCCGAATGGAATCTAGTGCAGGATATAAGTGCAGCCCAAACCGTATTCAGCGAATGGCCCACTCCGGTCATTGCAAGCGGCTGGGAACTAGGCAACAAATTGTTGTATCCGCATCAGAGTATCTTGAATGATTTCCCGGACGCTTACAAACATCCTCTTTGTGTATCTTACCAGATATATGACAAAATGCCTTATGACAGGCAAACTTGGGATTTGACCTCTGTCATACAGGCCATAGAGCCGGAGAAGGATTATTTTGAACTGTCAACAAAGGGAACGATTACAATAGACAGTGCAGGACACAGTCTATTTAATGCGTCAGACAAAGGACAACATCAATATCTTATGATTCAAGGAAAAGAGAATATTCAGAGAACATTAGATGCCATTGTCCGCCAAGTGACAGGAAAAGAAGAAAAGAATATAAACCAATAAAGAAAGAGTCATGTTTATAGTCAATAGTTATACATTAGCCATTATCTTTTGCTTCATAACCATGATATGTTGGGGTTCCTGGGGTAACACCCAGAAACTGGCCAGCAAGAACTGGCGTTATGAGCTTTATTACTGGGATTATACGATCGGTATCTTATTATTTGCCTTACTTCTGGTTTTCACACTCGGAAGTTTCGGAGATTCGGGTAGAGGTTTTCTGGAAGATATCCGGCAAGTAGATGCCAGATACATAGTCAGTGCCTTGATCGGAGGAGTTATTTTCAATGCTTCCAACATCTTACTTTCAGCTTCAGTCTCCATTGCCGGAATGGCGGTTGCTTTTCCGCTGGGTGTAGGACTTGCCTTGGTCCTAGGTGTGTTCATCAACTATTTCAGCACTCCCAAAGGAGATCCGTTCTGGTTGTTTACAGGAGTAATCTTGATTGTTATCGCTATCATCTGCAATGGAATAGCGGCAGGCAGACAACAAAAAGAGGAGAATAATAATAGCAAGAAAGGGATTATTCTTGCGGCTATTGCCGGCATACTTATGTCTTTCTTCTACCGTTTTGTGGCTGCTGCCATGGACCTTAACAATTTTGACTCTCC
>PPYE01001002.1_pt1 | contig 12303 bp, 10 predicted proteins | sample 1559881 | NCBI WGS metagenome assembly PPYE01 (sample SAMN08240022, study PRJNA423297) | Human gut metagenome, whole genome shotgun sequencing project.
GATCAAAGATTACACAAAAGACTTGATTCAGGAGATCAAGCAGGCTGATGGAACTTTCCGTCACGATAATCTGACGAACAGCAAATGTCCGCGCTGCGGTAAACGGATGCTGGCAGTAAAAGGTAAGAATGCGAGACTTCTGGTGTGTCAGGACAGAGAATGTGGTTATAAAGAGACGGTAGCAAGAACCAGCAATGCGAGATGTCCAAACTGTCATAAAAAGATGGAATTGATCAAGAAAGGCGATGCAGAGACATTTGTGTGTACATGTGGATATAAGGAAAAGCTAGAGGCATTCAAGGCGAGAAGAGCCAAAGAAGGTGCAGGCGTGTCCAAAAAAGATGTGCAGAAGTATCTGAAAAAGCAGAAAGAGGAACCGGTGAACAATGCATTTGCACAGGCACTGGCGGGGATAAAGCTGGATTGATAAAATAATAGTGAAAAGTGCGCGTACCAAAATGGGAAACGCACTTTTTTTAGTACAATTTTTTTGTCAGATTGACATTGAATTTAACAATCTTTCCGACTATAATAGGCATTTGGAAATTGAAAATACAAAGGAAAGAGAGGCAATAAGCTATGGCGGCACAAATTGCGGCTGTCCTGATATTTTTGGTAATGTTTTTACTGATTATCATGGACAAAATTGAACGTCATATTATTACTTTGGGATGTGCAGTGGTTACAATGGTTGTTGTATTTGGGATCTGCATGCATAGTATGACAGCATTGACTGAGACATTGAATGTGGCTCAGATATTTACGAGGGGATTTTGGTACACAGCAGGTGAGGCTTCTGAGAGTTCTGCCGGAATCAACTGGGCAACGATCATATTCGTAGCCGGTATGATGATCATGGTAGAAGGTATGGCAGCAGCGGGATTTTTTAGATGGCTTTGCATGACGATCGCAAAAGCGGTAAAATATAAAGTGATACCGATCTTTATTACATTCATGTTTATGTCTGCGATACTGGCAATGTTCATTGACAGTATTACAGTTATCCTGTTCCTGGCAGCAGTTACATTGGAACTTGCTGATCTGCTGGACTTTGATCCGGTGCCGATGGTTTTGGCAGAGATCTTCTGCGCGAACCTTGGAGGATCAGCAACCATGTGCGGAGATCCGCCGAACATCATTGTCGGAACATCTCTGCAGCTGACATTTGCAGACTTTATTACCAATACTGGTGTACTGGCTGGTATTTCACTGATTCTGGTAGTAATCTATTACTATTTGATTTTCCACAAAGAACTTCGTGTAAAGCGTACTGGAAAAGTAGTAGCAGAATATCCGGATCCGAAGTCAGCGATTACCAATAAGACAAGTTTTGCAATCAGCACAGTCATTTTTCTGTGCGCAGTTGTACTTCTTGTAACACATGCACAGACAGGACTTACGGTAGCGACGATTGGTCTTGGAATTGCAATCGTTACACTGATTACATCCGGTAAAAATATAGTGAAGGTAATTAAAGGCGTAGATTATAAGACGCTGTTATTCTTCATTGGACTTTTTGTCGTAGTAGGTGGTCTGGAGCAGACAAATGTTTTGAAGCTGATCGCCGAATTTATCGGTAGTGTCAGTGGCGGCAACCTGTATGTAATGGTAGCGATTATCATCTGGGTTTCTGCAATTGCAAGTGCATTTGTAGATAATATCCCATTTGCGGCTACAATGGTTCCTGTTATCCAGAGCCTGGCAGCCCTGAATGGTGTGAATATTTCTACACTGGCATGGGGACTTTCCATGGGAACAGATATCGGAGGAAGTGCAACACCAATCGGAGCATCAGCGAATGTAGTAGGTATGTCGGTTATCGCAAAAGAAGGTCACATCGTTGGATGGGGCAAATACTGCAAGAGTGCAGTTCCGGCAACAATTATTGTAATGGTGGTTGCAACAGTAGGAATCTGGCTCAGATATTGTTAATGGAAAGGAATGTGATAGTATGGAACTGAAGAAACAGCTGATTATTTCCGTTGGACGTGAGTATGGAAGCGGTGGACATAGGATAGCAGAGGAGCTGGCAAAACGATTTGGACTGACTTTTTATGATTATCATATGCTCGGCGAGATTGCATTGGACAAGAAAGTGGATGTTAAGACACTGGAAAAATTCGATGAGTTGCCGAAGATTCCATTTTTCTCCAGAACGGTAAATGGCTACAGTAATTCTCCACAGGAAAACATTGCTAATCTGCAGTTTGATTTTCTGAGAAAGAAAGCTGACGAGGGTGAGTCTTTTGTTATCGTGGGACGATGTGCAGAGACGGTTCTGAAAGAGAATCCGAACTTGATCAGTTTCTTCGTATTAGGGGATATGCAGGACAAGATCGAACGTACTATGCAGCGTGAAGGTGTATCCAGAGGAGAAGCCGAGGAATTACTCGCGCGTCATGACCGTAAGCGTAAGACGTACCACAATCATTACTGCAAGACCAAATGGGGTGACTCCAGAGGATATGACGTCAGTATTAACAGCAGCAGACTGGGACTTGATGGCACAGCCGATATGATGGAAGAATATATTAAGATGAGATTGTCTTTATAAAATAAGATGCTCCCGTTCAGATGGACAGTTATAAACAGTTTATCTGAACGGGAGCGTTTATTATTTAGCGGAAAAGATTAACATTGCTTTTCGGATAATTACCTTGAAAATTATCTCGCATAATAGTATAATGTAGGACGAATAGAATGATCGTTACGGGGAGCTGGCGTAAAAAGCTGGCTGAGAGGAGAATGCATTTCTCGACCCATAACCTGATTTGGATAATGCCAACGTAGGGACAACAAAGCGAGTAATCAGTGATTTAGGAGATGCCCTTACGGGGTGTCTCTTTTCTTATTTATAGAAGATTTATAGAAGAGAGTTACTCAACTACTATGGCAGGAAAGGAGGATAATCAAGATGAAACAGAATGACACAGTTAAGAAGCTTGCGCTTGCAGGTGTTCTGACAGCGGTTGCTGTAGTCGGAAGCTTTATCAGCTTTCCGATACTTGGAAGCAAATGTGCACCGGTACAGCATATGGTAAATGTACTGGCAGCAGTTGTACTTGGACCATGGTGGGGAGTCGGCATTGCATTTGCGGCAAGTCTGATTCGTAACCTTCTTGGACTCGGAAGCCTGATGGCTTTTCCGGGAAGTATGGTTGGAGCTCTGTGCTGTGGGCTGGTATATGCAATGTGTAAAAAGCTCTGGCTGACCTGCTGTGCTGAGGCGTTTGGAACCGGCGTGCTGGGAGGAATTGCAGCTTATCCGGTAGCAAAGCTTTTGATGGGACTGAATCCAACAGGAGTATTTGTCTATATTGTGCCATTTCTTGTTTCTACAGTTGTGGGAAGTATTCTGGCATATGTATTGATCTCTGCACTGGAAAAGGGTGGAGCACTGAACCAGATACGGACTGAAAGGTAATGCATGGCGGCAGATTGGGGGCACCACCTTCTGTCGCGTAAGAAAAATGTTGTGGGCAATAAAGAACCGGGGTATCCCGAAGAAGGAGAAAAAAGATGAGAGAATACACAACACAGATGGACGCAGCAAGAAAAGGAATTGTAACACCTGAGATTAAGGCAGTTGCAGAGAAAGAACACATGACGTCCGAGGCGCTGATGAAGCTGGTAGCAGAAGGTAAAGTTGCCATCTGCGCAAACAAGAACCATACTTGTTTGAATCCGGAAGGAGTCGGCAGCATGCTGCGTACAAAGATTAATGTAAATCTGGGCGTATCCAGAGACTGCAAAGATTATGATATTGAGATGCAGAAAGTAATGAGTGCGGTAAATATGGGGGCAGAAGCCATCATGGATCTGTCCAGCCATGGCGATACCCAGCCATTCCGCAGAAAGCTGACCAGTGAATGTCCGGCAATGATCGGTACTGTTCCGGTATATGACAGCGTCATCCACTATCAGAGAGATCTGGCAACACTGACTGCCAGAGATTTCGTAGATGTTATTCGGATGCATGCCGAAGACGGCGTTGATTTTGTAACGCTGCACTGTGGAATAACAAGAAAGACGATCGAACAGATTAAAAAGCACAAACGTAAAATGAATATCGTAAGCCGTGGCGGAAGTCTTGTATTTGCATGGATGAGCATGACAGGTGAAGAGAATCCGTTCTATGAATACTATGATGAGATTCTGGATATCTGTGAAGAATACGATGTGACGATTTCGCTTGGTGATGCCTGCAGACCAGGATGCCTTGCTGATGCATCCGATGTATGCCAGATTGAAGAGTTAGTACGTCTGGGAGAACTTACCAAACGTGCGTGGGCACATAATGTACAGGTTATGGTAGAAGGACCGGGACATGTACCGCTTGATCAGGTGGCAGCTAATATGAAGATCCAGCAGAGCATCTGCATGGGAGCTCCATTCTATGTACTGGGACCTATCGTAACTGATATTGCACCGGGATATGATCACATTACAAGTGCAATCGGTGGAGCAGTAGCCGCTATGAGCGGAGCTGCATTCCTGTGCTATGTAACACCGGCAGAACATCTGGCACTGCCAAATGTTGATGATGTGAAGCAGGGAATCATTGCTTCCAAGATTGCGGCTCATGCGGCAGATATTGCTAAGGGCGTGCCAGGAGCAAGAGACATTGATGACAAGATGGCTGAAGCAAGACAGAAGCTTGACTGGGAAGCACAGTATGCATGTGCGTTGGATCCGGAGCATGCAAAGGCAATTCGTGACAGTAGAAGTCCGGAAGAGGATCACGGTGATACCTGCAGCATGTGTGGCAAGTTCTGTGCAGTACGTAGTATGAACAAAGCACTGGCAGGAGAATATATCGATATTCTGTAAGATAGCTGAACTTAGAAACAGCACCTTTTTTCCTTTATGTGGGAAGAAAGGTGCTGTTTTTTATAGATTCTTTTTTAAATCCTGCATGTAAAATATCATCATGATATATAGAAAATCCTCTGCACTGTCTAGTGTGATGCCGAATAGTTCTTCTATTTTATTAATTCGATATAATAATGTGTTGCGGTGGATATGCAATTCACTGGCGGTTTCTTTCGTATTCTTCAGATTAAAGATATAACTCTTTAAGGTTGGAAGAAATTCGGTTGCATTTTCTATGTCATATGCGTTCATGTTTTCTAATGATTTTGGCATGTAATTATCAGCAGGCATTTGTTCGATGCGCGGATATAGTATTGCCGGAAGTATATAATCCTGATACAGGTATAAGCGGGCATCGGGATTAAGCATCTGCCCATATTTGATGGCATCTAATGCCTGGATTTTGTAATCTTCAATAAGAAGAAGATTGCTAAAATACTGACTGACACCAGCCTGTGCGTGAAAACGCTTTACGATTTTAGTGAGAGAGGATTGGTATTCATGGAGACTACTCCCCTTTTTGCTCGCCTTATAGTGAAGAATATATAAAACATTGTCATGTATTAAGATCAATTGATTGGGCAAAAGAGACTGGCAGGATCTGCGAATCATGGAAAGTGCCAGCTTTTCGTCGGAATTTCGTGCGGTAACAGCAGTAAGGATATAAGGAGGCAGGATTTCACAATTCATATCCTGAAACCATTCATTCAGTTGTTTTTCATTTTTAATGTTTCCGCTGAGTAATTCACTGATAAATACTTTTTGGAAATGCGGAATATTACTGGATTCAAACCGGTTGCTCTTTAGAAAATAGCCGCAAACATTCTGGATGATGGACATGGCCTTCATCAGATCATCGGTAATGTTACCTTTTCCCGGATGCATAGTTACATAGGCTTCTACACTGTTATTAATCTTGACGATACCCTGGAGAGCAGGAAAATCTTCGGAAGAACCCCAGTCGATGATGTAGGGAGCTTTGTTCATATCTACTGAACTGATAAAACCATCATTGTACATGAGTTGGACTCGTTCGTCATCATAGGTGCGATGCTCGAGAAGATAATCCCTGTTTTCATTACCAACTGGATGCAGCGGGGCAATGCCGTAGACGTTGTACATAATATCTACAATTAATATCGGGACACCGGTGATATCATAACACACGTCCATTAATTCCTGCAGATCCTCATTAGGAAGAATTTTATAAATTGCTTCATATAAGTCTTCGAATTTAAAATCTTTGTTCATTGCGACATCCCCCTGTAAAATATGGAAATTAATTAACATTCTAAAATGTATTTTAAGTGTTATCTGCGGCTTGTCAAGTATAAAATGGCGGTGTAATTGTGCATTTGCACAAAAAAATGATGATTTTTTCAAAAAAACGTATGATGCAAACAAAAACAATTCGTTATAAGATTAACGAAGAAACAAAGAACGGAGTACGAAAGGAGAAAATGATTATGTTTGATTTAACTGGTAATGTAGCTGTTGTAACTGGAGCTTCTGCAGGACTTGGACGTCAGTTTGCACTGGCACTTGCAAGACAGGGAGCAGATGTGGCTATCCTGGCTAGAAGAAAAGAAAAGCTGGAAGGTGTTGCAGAAGAGATTCGTGCGTTGGGAGTGAAATGTCTTCCGGTACAGTGCGATGTAACACAGATTGATCAGATTCAGGGAGCTGTTGATGAGGTCGTAAAAAGATTGGGTACAGTTGATATCCTGGTGAACAATGCAGGTGGTGGAAGCTGCATTCCATTAGAGGATCTTCCAGATGAGGAATGGAGAAAGGTACTTTCACTCGACCTGGATGGTGCATTCTACTGCATGAAGTATTTCGGAAGAGTCATGTTAGAAAAAGGATATGGCCGTGTGATTAACATTTCTTCTATTCTCGGTAAGGGCGGACTGAAAGAACTTCCGGTTATTGCATATGCTTCTGCAAAAGGTGGAGTGATCAATATGACTCGTCAGGCAGCCATTGAATGGGCTACGAAGGGAGTTACAGTTAATGCACTTTGTCCTGGATTCTTTGCATCAGAGGCAAACGGTCCGGAAGCAATGGAAGCAATGAATGATTTTATCGAGACAAGATCGGCAATGTGCAGACCGGGAAACCCTGGAGAACTTGATTCTTCTATTGTATATCTGGCTGCAAAAGAGTCTTCATATGTAACAGCAGCAATTCTTACCTGTGACGGTGGATGGACAGCAGTATAAATAAAAAGATAAGTATACAATACAAGGAGTAATGAGCAATGAGTTATGATTATTTAAAGTTATGGGAACCTATAAAAATTAATAAAATGCGCTTGAGAAACCGCATTATGCTTTCTGCAATGGGAACATTTACACCAATGCAGGATGGAACAGACAGTGAAGAAGGTATCCGTTATTACGAAGAACGTGCAAAAGGCGGAGCCGGACTGATTATGACAGGTGCAATGTTCCTGTCAGAAAAAACCGCACAGGGTGGTCCGACACTGAATCTTTACAGTACACGTGCAATTCCGAAAGCAACAGTAATGGTAGAAAGAGTACATAGATGGGGAGCAAAGATATGTTTGCAGTTGTCATGCGGTACCGGACGTAATGGTATGCCGGATATCGGAGAGCGTGTTCCGATTTCCTCATCACCGAACCCTTCATTCTATAATCCGGAAATGATCTGTCGTCCATTGGAAGTATCTGAGATTAAAGATATTATGAAAGAATTTGCAACGGGAGCAAGCTTTGCATTAAATGCCGGCTTCGATGCAGTTGAGATTCACGGACATGCAGGATATCTGATTGATCAGTTTATCTCACCGGAATGGAATACAAGAACAGATGAATATGGCGGAAGCTGGGAGAACCGTACCAGATTTGCAACTGAAATCGTAGAATCTATCCGTAATGTTGTGGGACCGAATTTCCCGATCATATTCCGAATTTCTCTGGATCATATGTTTAAGGGTGGAAGAACACTGGAAGATTCCATGCCGATCATCGAGCTGTTAGAAAAAGCAGGCGTGGATGCATTTGACATTGACAGCGGATGCTATGAAACGATGGATTATATTTTCCCAACATGTTATACGGGAGAAGCCTGTATGGCGTATGTCTGTGAAGAGGCCAGAAAACATGTCAGTGTTCCGATCATCAATGCTGGTAATCATTCTATGGAAACAGCGGTTGATCTGTTGGAATCAGGCAATGCAGACATCATCAGTTTCGGTCGTCAGTTGATTGCAGATCCACAGTTCCCGAATAAGCTGAAGGCAGGACATCGTGAAGATGTACGACCATGCATTATTTGTAATGAAGAGTGTATTGGACGTATTTTTGGAAGACTGACACAGCTTTCATGTACGGTTAATCCTAATACAGGATTAGAGACGCATATGGAAGTGACAAAGCTTGCGGAAGAGAAGAAAGTTGTTGTAATCGGAGCAGGTCCTGGAGGATTGGAGGCAGCAAGAACAGCAGCTATCCGTGGATGTAAAGTGACGATATATGAGGCAACCGATATTATTGGCGGAACGTTTGGACGCATTGCAAGTCCTTCATTTAAGAAGAGAATCCGCGAGTTGATTAAATGGTATGGAGTTCAGTTGGATAAACTGGGTGTTGAAATAAAACTGAATACAAAAGTTGGTCTGGATGACCCATGTCTTGTAAATGCAGATGAGATTTTTGTGGCAACAGGATCTGTTCCTTTTGTACCGAATATTGAAGGCAAAGATAATAAGAAAGTAATCGATGTAACAGCGGCACATGTCAATGGAGTAGAAGGACAGAAGGTTGTAATCTGCGGAGGTGGACTGTCAGGATGTGATACAGCGTTAGAACTTGCGATGCAGGATAAAGATGTAACGATCGTTGAAATGCTGGATGCTTGTGCGAGAGATGTTATGCCGATTAACAAGATTAGTCTGGATCGTATGTTGGCAGAATATAAAGTGAATATTCTTACCAGTACAAAGGTTGTTGGAATTACAGATGAAGGTGTTAAAGTCGAAAAAGCAGATGGAACCACAGAAGTTATTCCGGCAGATAATGTAATCACAGCATTTGGACAGAGACCGAATCATACACTGGCAGATGCGATTGCAGATAAGTATCCACTGAAAACAACGTTGATTGGTGATTGTCAGAAAACATCCAAAGCAGGTAATGCAATCAGAGAAGGTTACTATGCGGCGATGGCACTCCAGTAAATAATCTTGATATACAGGAGGTATGAGAGCAATGGGGAATGAGAAAAAGTTTTTTGGATACAAAGCAGCAATAGGAGCGTTTCTTATTATATTTGCTAACCTTGGTGCGTGCACGACACTCGGTACATTTTTGGCAAGTTTATCTGCCTACAGCGAACATTCATTGGGCGCTGTAGGGCAGATTGGAACCGTAAATACAATCTGTAATATTATACTCAGTGTGGTTGCGATTAAAGCGCTTGGAAAGCTCGGACCTAAAAAGACAATGCTGATTTCTATTCTGGCATGTGCATTACATATGCAGTTTTATACATTTGCAACACCAGGAGCAAATGTGCAGAGCCTGATATTCATGTATATTGCGGGCGGTCTGGCATCATTTGCTATTACATTTGGAACTCATGCAGTATGTTCAGCACTGATTGCAGACTGGTTTGTAGAGAAGCGTGCAAAGATAACAGGATATGTATTATCCGGTGCCGGAATCGGCGCAGCAGCCTGGGTATTTCTGGCAGGACAGTTGTTCAAGATTACAGATTACAAGAATTGCTACCGTATTATGTCAGTGCTGGTACTGGTACTTGGATTGTTCGCAGTTTTCTTCCTGATCAAAACACCGGAAGATCTGGGACAGAAGCCATTGGGATGGGCAACAGATGCAGGTTCAGCAGGGAACACGGCGGATGTGCCGGGTGTGTCTTATAAAGATGCATTGAAATCAAGTACATTTAAGTTCCTGGTATTGGGTCTTCTTTTCACATCCTTTGGAGGAACCGTATTCCTTTCTTATGCACCTAGCTGGTGGCAGATGAATGGAATGTCTGCAACCGGAGCAGCCAATTGGAATGCGATATATCTGCTTCTTGCAGGGGGACTGCTTCTTGTAGCAGGAACAATTTCTGAAAAGCTGGGAACAAAAGGATTTGTGTTCTATGTCTGTGTGGCATATGTATTGACCTTTATCTGTATGGTAGTATGGCCGGCGACAGGCGGAGCTGTATATATGATGGTGCTTACGGTAATCTTCGGTGCGGCAGCATATCCGGTAAATGCCAGTATCCCGTCATTTGTAGGAACAGCAGCTTTTGGACCAAGAGAGTTTGGTCAGATATCCGCAACTCTGATGATCGCAGTATATATCGGACAGGCAACCGCTTCACCGATTATGGCAGCTATTTTACAGACAGCAGGAGGTATGGGACTTGGATGGAAAATCTGTGCAATAGCAGTGGCGGTTGGCATGGTGTTCCTCCTGGCAGCACTTAAAGTATCTCCAATGAAAGATAAGAAATAAAAAATATAAATCGTAGAAAGGACGGTATGCGTTATGGATTATGGCTTGAAAGGAAAGGTTGTATTAGTAAATGGATCTACAGGGGGAATCGGACAGGCTATCTGTCGTGCATTTGCAAGAGAGGGAGCGAAGCTTGCGATTGCATCTACAAGTCAGGCAAAGCTGGACGCATTTGTGCCGACACTTGATATCGCACCGGAGGATTTGAAAACATTTGTGGCAGATGCTACGAAGGCAGAGGAAGTAAAGGCATGGGTAGATGGAGCATATAATCATTTCGGGCATATCGATGTAGTTATTCCAAACGCCGGATATGAGGGATCTTATCAGGAAATTCAGGATTGTACGGTTGAGAATTATATGAAAGTTTACAGTATTAATGTATTTGGCCCAATGCTTCTGATGAAGTATGCTGCACCGTATCTTCTCAAACAGGAAAGCGGAGCAATCGTAACCATCGCTTCGAATGGAAGCTATACAACAGCAGCGGGTATGAGTGCGTACTGTTCTTCTAAACATGCAGTAGCAGGAATTGCCAAATCTGTAGCATTGGAACTTGGACCATATGGTATTCATTGTAACTATATCTGCCCAGGCGGTGTGGAGACACCGATGATCCACAGAATTGAAGAGAATACGTTTGGTGATACCAAGACACATGAAGAATGTGAAGAGATTTTCGGAGCAGCTTATCTGGATAAGAGATACTGCAAACCAGAAGAAGTTGCTGACTTGGCTCTGTTCCTTGCATCAGATGTATCTTCACATATTATGGGATCAGGTATCCGTCTTGATGGTGGAATGGATGCACTTTGCTAGGAGGTAAAAATGGAAAAGACAGTTAATTTTGATTTGACAGGAAAAGTTGCAATTGTTACAGGTGGCTCTCGTGGACTTGGTGTTGAGCTTGCAACATCTATGGCTGAGTATGGCGCAGATATTGCGCTGATGGCTGGTAATGTTGAAAAAATGAAAAAAGTTGCAGCTGATATTACAGAAAAAACCGGACGTAAAGTTATCTGGGTAAAGGTAAATATCGGTGATGAGGAAAGCGTTAAGGCAGCAGTTCAGACAGTTATGGATGAATATGGAAAGATTGATATTCTGGTAAATAACGCGGGAATTATCCGTTATGGCCGTCCGGAAGAAATGACATACAAAGATTGGACAGACGTGCTGAATATCGATGTTACAGGAACCTGGCTCATGAGTAAAGAAGTGGTAAATGTATATATGGGTGAGCATGGAGGAAAAATTGTAAATATCAATTCAGTAAACAGCTTCAGTGCATCTCCGGTTGCACCTGTATACCATGTAGCAAAAGCGGCAGAGGCAGCATTGACACAATCTTGTGCGGCGGCATGGGCAGGTCAGGGAATCTATGTAAATGGCATCGCGCCAGGCAATATGCAGAATGGCGAAATGGCACCGGATACACCGGCAGATGTACTGGAAAATATCAGAAGAAAAGTACCTCAGAGAAGACTTGGAGGTTATGGTGATCTGTCAGGAGCACTGCTTTATCTGGTATCAGATGCCAATACCTATACACAGGGTGTTACGATTACCTGTGATGGTGGACTGATTCTGGAAGCATTCTAGAAGTTGCTTGTATAACAACAAAAATGAAAGCATCGGGATAAAAAGTCTCGGTGCTTTTTAAATGAGAGAATCAAAAACAATACTTGACATTAAAAAAAATACATATATAATGAAATTAACAAGACAGCCGATACGATAGATCAAGCCTATCCGTTTCCGGCGGTTAATGGTTACTAGAATAGCACCTTACTTTGTCAGAGCGGAGGTGCTATTTCTTTTTCGTATAACTCAGAACAGATATAATCAAGTTGGCGGTCGCCAGTATAATCATAAATTCTTCATATGTACTCATAAGAATCACTCCCCTTTCCATAAAGCTCGGAAACGGCAGCAT
>PPYE01433517.1_pt1 | contig 12301 bp, 10 predicted proteins | sample 1559881 | NCBI WGS metagenome assembly PPYE01 (sample SAMN08240022, study PRJNA423297) | Human gut metagenome, whole genome shotgun sequencing project.
GGTCCTTGTTGCGCATGGTGGTGTCCATATCCCGGCGGCAGAACTCGTTCACCAGCATGTCCACCACGAACAGCATGGCCATCTTGGCCGCGATGCTGCCGGTCTGCAGCGGCCGCTCGTGCCCGCCGCACAGCAGCACCACGTCCGCCATGCTGGCGGCGGGGGAGTCGGCGTAGTGGGTAATCAGCACGATCTTGGCACCCCGGGCCTTGGCGGGCCGGAGCACGTCCTCCGCATCCCGGGTGGAGCCGGAATAGGAGACAAACAGAATCACGTCGTTCTCCTCCAGCAGGCTGGCGGCCATGATCTGCATGTGGTTGTCTTCAATGGTGAAGAACTTGGGGGTCACGGTGAGAAAGCGGCTCCAGGCCTCACGAACGGTGGCCATGCTGCCGCCGTAGCCAAGGCCCAGGATCTTGCCCGCGCCTGCCAGCAGGTCGCCCGCCTTGATGAGTGCGGCCTCATCCAGCAGGGAAAGCGTCTGGTTCAGCGCCTGGATATTCGCCTCGTACAGCCGGCGGCACATGGCCTCAACGGTGTTGTCCTCCGGGGTGAGCTCGCCATAGGCTGCATAGGGGTTGGGCTGGTTCAGAATACTGGATTTTGCCAGTGCCAGTTTAAATTCGTTGTATCCCCCGAAGCCCAGCTGCTTGCAGAAGCGGAAGATGGTGGCTTCGGCCACCCCGCACTCACTGGCCAGCCCCGAAATGGAAAGATACTGCGCCTGGGCGCAGTGCTCGCGCAGATAGTCGGCGATTTTTCGGGAAGAGGGGGTGAACTGATCATAGTGGGTATTGATCTGATACATAACATCTAGCATTGGTGATACACTCCCAAGATGCTCCTTTCTGCCACAGTGCGAAAAAATTTTTCAAACATGTTTTAGAAAGGAGAAAATGCGAAACTTTTGTAACTTTATGTAATCATTACAAAAGAAAATCAACAGTATCTATATTATAAGGCAAAAATGACGGAATCTCAAGGAAAAAAGACCCAAAATTCCGTTGCGCAAGTTCACCGAATATTCATAGAAAAGATAGGTGGACTTCACAATTGAAAAAATTTTTCATGAATGATAGAATTTGAATAAAGCGAGACGACGTGGTTTTTTCCGCGTCAAGATCGGGTCGAACAGACTGAAAAATCCTAAGGAGGAGAATTTCAATGAAAAAAGCGTTAGCACTTGTCATGGCCGGCGCAATGGCGCTGTCCATGGTAGCTTGCGGTGGCGGCAGCACCAGCACCAGCACCGCTACCTCTGGTTCCACTGCAGCGAGCACCGGTACCAGCACTGCTTCCGGCACTGCCACCGAGATCACCCTGTGGACCTACCCCATCGGCTCCTGGCAGAAAGAGGAGACTGTGAACGGCTTCATCGCCGAGTTCAACAAGCAGTACCCCGACATCAAGGTCAACGTGGAGTACCTGGACTACACCAACGGCGACGATAAGGTTACCACCGCCATCGAAGCCAAGAACACCCCCGACATCATCTTCGAGGGTCCCGAGCGTCTGGTATCCAACTGGGGCGCCAAGGGCCTGATGGTTGATCTGAGCGACCTGTGGACCGAAGAGGCCACCGCCGACATCAGCAAGACCAGCGAGGCTGTTGTGAACGCCTGCAAGGGCGCCGACGGCAAGTACTATGAGTACCCCATGTGCATGACCGCTCACAACATGGCCATCAACTACGAGCTGTTCGAGGAGACCGGCGCTCTGCAGTACATCGATCAGGAGACCCGTACCTGGACCACCGATAACTTCGTGAAGGCTCTGGAGACCCTGCGCGACAGCGGCAAGGTTATGACCCCCGCCATCGTTTACTGCGGCGGCCAGGGCGGCGACCAGGGCACCCGCGCTCTGGTGAACAACCTGTACAGCGGCACCTACACCACCGCTGATCACACCGCTTACACTGCCAACAGCGCCGAGAACGTAAAGGCTTTGGAGCTGCTGCAGAAGCTGAACAGCGAGCAGGCTCTGACCTTCGACCCCGCTCTGCAGGCTTCCGACGAGCTGCAGATGTTCGCCAACGGCACTGCTGCCATGACCTTCTGCTGGAACGCTTCCAACGAGGCTACCTACGCTGAGCAGGTTACCTTCACTCCCTACGCCATGAACTTCCCCACCGATGACGGCAAGGTTGAGCTGTGCGGCGGTATCTGGGGCTTCGGTATCTTCGATAACGGCGACGACGCCAAGATCGAGGCTGCCAAGACCTTCATCAAGTTCATCTGCGACGACGCCACTCAGGGCCCCGCCAGCGTGCAGGCCACCGGCTTCTTCCCCGTTCGTTCTTCCTTCGGCAACGTTTACGCCGGCACCGCGGACGAGGAGCGCATGGCTACCTTCCAGACCTTCCTGCCCAACATGGGTGACTACTACAACGTGACCGGCGGCTGGACCGAGCAGCGTACTGCTTGGTGGAACATGCTGCAGGAAGTTGGCAACGGCAGCGACGTTCAGGCTGCTGCTGACAAGTTCGTTGAGACTTCCAACGCCGCTATCGGCTAAGGAACAGCCCTTCCAACTGATTCGTTAGAGTAGGGACGCGCACCTCTCTTTTTCGCCCGATGCGCAAAAAGAGAGGTGCGCTCTTTCTTAAAAGACGTGAACATGATTCACCCGCTGTTCCGGCGTTAGAGGAACCTGTGAGAGATGAGAGGAGAGGATCCATTTGACTACATCTGCCGCTAAGCAGCCTGTAAAAGGACCCAGCAAACGCTCCGGCCTCGGCATCAGCCGGGCGGAGGCACGCCGCGAGACCATTGCGGCCTACCTTTTCCTGTTGCCGTTTTTGATCGTTTTCGTTGGCTTTGTTCTGATCCCCATGGTCATGTGCCTGTGGACGAGCTTCTTCGATTCCACCATGGCCCGTGAGGACATTTTCGTTGGTTTTGGCAACTACATCAAGATGTTCCAGGATGATATCTTCTGGAAAGCCTTGATGAACACCGCACTGATCGTGGTGGTGGCTGTGCCCACCGTTACCGCGTTCTCCCTGTGGGTGGCTTCGGCCATTTATAAAATGAAGGCGGCTTCCTGCTCCTTCTTCCGCTGCATCTTCTACCTGCCCGTTGTAACCGGCACCGTGGCCGTTACCGTGGTGTGGAAGTGGATGTTCAACAACTACTACGGTATCATCAACTATGTGGCCAAGGGCGTTGGTGTGATCGACAACAACGTGAACTGGCTGGGCAACCCCAAAACCGCCATCTGGTGTATCATTCTGATCCTGTTCACCACCAGCATCGGCCAGCCCATCGTTCTGTACGTTTCCGCTCTGGGTAACGTGGACGCCAGCCTGACCGAGGCCGCTCAGGTGGACGGCGCCACCAAGCTGCAGACCTTCTGGAAGATCATGTGGCCCCAGATCACTCCCACCACCCTGTACATCCTGGTTATCACCACCATCAACAGCTTCCAGTGCTTCGCTCTGATTCAGCTGCTGACCAGCGGCGGTCCCAACCACGCCACCGATACCATCATGTACTACATCTACTACCAGGCCTTCAAGCTGTATCAGTACGGCTACGGCAACGCCATGGGCGTGATCCTGGCCATCATTATCGCTCTGCTGTCTGCCCTGCAGTTCAAGGTAGCCGGCAAGGGCAACGACTAAGGAGGCATAGAAGATGAATACTGTGACTGGCAAAATGACTCCTTACAAGGTCATCTCCGGCATCATCCTTGCCATTTTGACCGTGTTCCTGGTGTTCCCCCTGTACTGGATCTTCACCGGTTCCGTGAAGACCGCGGCGGACATCAACACCCCCACTCCCCAGTGGTTCCCCACCAACCCCACCCTGGCCAACTACGAGAAGCTGTTTGACAACCCGGCTCTGCTGTGGCTGTGGAACACCATCTTCATCGCCGTGGTTGCCATGGCCTTGACCTGCATCACCGCCGCTATGGCCGGTTACGTTCTGGCCAAGAAGAAGTTCTACGGCCGCACCGTGATCTTCAGCCTGATCGTTTGCGCCATGGCTCTGCCCAAGCAGGTTATCCTGATCCCCCTGCTGAAGGAGATGTCCTTCCTGGGCATCCACGATACCCTGTGGGCCGTGATTCTGCCCACCGTCGGCTGGCCCTTCGGCGTATTCCTGATGAAGCAGTTCAGCGAAGGCATCCCCAACGAGATGCTGGAGGCTGCCCGCATCGACGGCGCCGGTGAGATCCGCACCTTCGTGCAGATCATCCTGCCCATGGTCAAGCCCGGCATCGGCGCTCTGGCCATCTTCACCTTCATCACCGCCTGGAACGATTACTTCATGCAGTTGATCATGCTGACCAAGAACACCAGCCTGACCATCTCGCTGGGCATCGCGAACCTGCAGGCTGAAATGGCCACCGACTTCGGCCTGATCATGGCCGGTGCTGCGGTTGCCGCCATTCCCATCCTGGCTGTGTTCCTGATGTTCCAGAAGTACTTCACTCAGGGCATCACCATGGGTGCTGTGAAGGGCTGATCCCTCAGACCCGTTTGTTTCCCAAAACCAGGTGGCTGCCGCCACCTGGTTTTTTTGTCAGCACCGGCTGCCGGAAAAACGCGGCCGGGGAAGGAGAGAATACCATGATCTATGATAATTTCAGCAATCTGAGCGCCTACAAAAGCTTTTCCAAAGGGCTGGACAAGGTGATCGAATGGGCCGAGACCCATAAGGTGGAGGAGCTGCCTCTGGGCCGCACCGAGATCGACGGCAGCCGGGTGTTCGTGAATGTAATGGAAGCAGACACCCGCCCGGAGGCAGGTGCGCACTATGAGGTGCACCACAAGTACATGGACCTGCAGATGGATATCGAGGGCTGTGAGGACTTCGAGGTTCCCAGCAGCTACAGCCAGGATGAAAAGGGCTTTGACGACGCGGCAGACATCGGCTTCGGCGATGGCCCGGTGGGCGATCTGGGTCATCTGGGCGGCGGTAAGTTTGCTTTGTTCCTGGCAGGCGAGCCTCACATGCCCACCCTGAGCAACGGCACCTGCACCCATGTGAAGAAGGCTGTGTTCAAAATTCTGAGCAACGAATATTACGACGAGGTCTGATCGAGGCCCCGTGAAAACAAGACCCGGGCGCATCCGCAACTGCGGAGCCGCACCCGGGTTTTGTTGTTTCCAGCTCGAATGGAAAACAGGGAAGAATATGGATGAAAAAATGGAAATCTGTCAGGGCATGGGCCCAAAACGTGAAAAAATTTTTCATTTCAGCTTCAAAATGAGGAAGTTTCGAGAAAACCGGATGAAAGAGGAAAGCAGAAAAAATGAGAAAAAGGAAGCGTCAAAAGTAACAAAAAATAACAGAGCATGACTCAAAAATGGCCGCAGAAAGCCCAAAAGTGGCTTTTTTGAAACGGTCTTGTGCAAAGTGACAAAATTGGCTCGGGTAGATTCGTAGGACTTCATAATTGAAAAATTTTTTCACAGATGGTACCATATGAGTAAAGCAAGGGGTGCGCAAGAGCACACCTTGTTCCAAGGGAAATGGAGCACCTTGGCTCTGATGCTTACTTATTAATAAAGCGATCGGGGAAGGCGCTCTCGATTTTTGAAGGAGGCAAAAAACATGAAGAAAGTTCTTGCACTTGTTCTCGCAGCTGCCATGGCACTTTCCATGGTAGCCTGCGGCGGTGGCTCGACCACCACCACCAGCGGTTCCACCGCAACCAGCGGCGCAGCCAGCACCGGCACTGCCGCTCCCGCCAGCGACGGCACCCTGAAGCTGGTTCTGTCCACCACCGACGGCAGCAGCACCGACGACAAGGTGCCCATCCCCTGGCTGAATCGTACCATGCCCACCAACCTGATGTTCCGCAGCCTGTTCATTGCGGACAGCACCCTGAACGAGGTAAGCCCCGATCTGGCCGAGAGCTATGAGGTCAGCGAGGACGGCCTGACCTACACCATCACCCTGAAGGACGGCCTGAAGTGGAGCGATGGCGAGCCCCTGACTGCTGACGACGTTCTGTGGTCCATCGATGCCGCTCTGCAGACCACTCAGGTAAACTCCATCTACACCTCCGCGTTCAAGAAGATCGCTGACAAGAGCGCTGAGGGCAACGTGATCACCCTGACCCTGAGCGAGCCTTACAGCTCCCTGCCTCAGATCATGAGCCAGTTCGCCATCCTGCCCAAGCACAGCCTGGAGAACGTGGACGTTCTGAAGCTGGACGCCGACACCACCTTCTGGCAGAACCCCGTAACCAACGGCTACTACATGGTTGGCGAGTTCAACGTGGGCAACTACTTCACCATGGTTCCCAACCCCAACTATGAGGGCACTCCCGCCAAGATTCAGAAGGTTACCGTTTCCTACGTGAACGATTACCTGACCGCTGCTCAGTCCGGCAATGCCGACTACCTGTACGGCAACGCCACCGACCTGGTGGAGGCCATGGAGGGCATGAGCAACTACACCTCTCATGAGGTTGATGTTCTGTTCTACAAATACTTCATCTTCAACCTGGAAGGCACCGACGGCACCCAGAACGAGGCTATGCAGAACGTTGAGGTCCGCAAGGCCATCATGGAAGCCATCGACCGTGCTACTCTGGCTACCCTGTATCCCAGCGCCACCGTGCTGAACTCCGGCGTGCCCGATTCCAACCCCGCATACAACGGCTTCACCTACACCTTCGACACAGAGAAGGCCAAGGCTGACATCGCTGCTTCCGGCTACGACATGAGCCGTCCCATCCGCATCTGCTACTACAACAATGATCAGACCAGCATCGACCTGATCAACACCATCGTTTACTACCTGGAGCAGGCTGGCCTGACTGTTGAGTCCACCCTGTCCAACGACGGTACCACCGATCTGTTCACCACCCGCCAGTACGACATCGGCTTCAAGGGCAAGAGCTCCTTCTCTCTGGATGAGTGGTACAGCGAGTACCTGAGCACCGATGCTCTGTTCCAGAAAATCTGGGGCGGCGACACTTCCTTCGACGAGGCCATTGCAACCTACTCTGCTGCCACTACCGAGGAAGAGAAGAATGCTGCTCTGAAGACCCTGCAGGATCTGGAGCAGGAGAAGCTGTACAAGGTTCCTCTGTTCACCGTTGGTAACTATGTGTTCACCAGCAGCAACGTGAAGATCCCCGAGGGCGTCACCTTCTGCAACCCCCTGTACAGCTGCGATCTGGATTTCGCCAACTGGGAAATGGCCTGATCCGCTGATACTGCTGCAATCCCTGGCATAATGTGATTGCTGGAAAGGGAGAGACATTGGCCTTTGCCTTTCGTCTCTCCCTTTCCTTTTCGGCAGGCCTCTTCTGACGGGCCTGTGCTCCGCCCCATTTGTGTTACAATCACCGAGATTGGAGTGAGAACATGCTAAAGTTCATTCTCAAAAAGCTTCTTCTGATGATCCCGATGCTGCTTGTCATCAGTCTGATCGTGTTCTTCGGCCTGCAGGCGACTGGCATCGACCCCATCAACTTCATGCTCAGCCCGGAACAGCTTTCCGCCAGCCCCGAGGTGGTGGAGCAGCTGCGTGAAGAGCTGGGCCTGAACGACCCCCTGATTGTTCAGTATTTCAACTGGCTGGGCAATATGCTGCACGGTGACTTCGGCTATTCCATCACCGACGGTACCTCCATTGCCAGCACCCTGGCCGTCCGTATGCCCTACACTCTGGAGCTGGCCGGCTACTCTCTGGTACTGTCTGCCATCATCGGCATCGGCATCGGTATCATTTCCGCCATCCGTCAGAACGGCATCATCGACTACATCGGCCGTGTTCTGGCGGTTCTGGGCCAGGCGGTTCCCCAGTTCCTGGTGGGCATCATCCTGATCCAGATCTTCTCCATCAAGCTGGGCATCTTCCCGGCGGCGAACCGTGTCAGCCCGGATGCCACCAACGCTTTTGTGGACGCCTTCATGCATCTGTTCCTGCCTGTGGCCACCCTGACCATCGGCATGGTGGCGGTTCTGATGCGTTACGCCCGCAACACCATGCTGGACGTGCTGAACAGCGACTACATCAAGACCGCCCGCAGCAAGGGCATCCCCGAGTGGAAGGTTTACTTAAAGCACGGCTTCCGCAATGCCATGAAGCCGGTTCTGGTTATCCTGATGTTCCGTATTCCCACCCTGATCGGCGGTTCCGTGGTTGTTGAGAGCGTGTTCTCCTACCCCGGCATCGGTATGACCATGACCAACGCCATTGTTGCCAACGACTACAACGTGGTTATGGTGACCACCCTGATCATCGCCGCCACCATGCTGGTGTGCTCCTTCATGGTGGACGTGCTGAACGCCATCATGGATCCGCGTGTGCGGCTGGGCGAATAAGCGAGAGGAGGAGTAGAATATGAGCAATCCCAATGCGGCAGCAAGCATCAAGGAACAAAACAAAAGCGCGGCCTCCTCTTTGCTGAAAAAGAATGTCCGCAAGTTTTTGAACAACAAGCTGGCTGTGTTTGGTCTGGTGGTCGTGGTAATCATGACCCTGGCCTGCATCATCGGCGCCATTATGGGCGTGGACTACGCCACCCCCGACCTGACCAACATGAAAGCCGCTCCCGAGGCAGGCCACATCTTCGGCACCGACACCATCGGCCGTGACCTGCTGGCCCGTGTGCTGATCGGCGGCTGCTATTCCATCCTGATCGGCGTGTTCTGCGCCGTGCTCAGCAGCGTGATCGGCGCAGCGCTGGGCGCCATCGCCGGCTACTTCGGCGGCTGGGTGGACGGTGTGATCGTGCGTATTTCCGAGATCTTCCAGGCATTCCCCCAGCTGGTGCTGGTCATGATGCTGGTTGCCATCCTCAACCAGCGCGGTCTGGGCAACCTGCTGTTCATCTTCGTGGTCACCGGCTGGATGACCACCTTCCGTATGGTGCGTAACGAGTTCATGAGCCTGAAGAACGAGACCTACGTCAAGGTCTGCGAGGCTTTTGGCATGAAGCGCAGCAACATCATGTTCAAGCAGATCCTGCCCAACGTGATGAGCCCCATCATCGTTTCCACCACCACCAACGTGGCGTTCTTCATTCTGCAGGAGGCCTCCCTAAGCTTCATCGGCCTGGGCGTTGCCGACAGCACCCCCACCTGGGGCAACATCCTGAACGCTGCAAAGTCTGTTTCCGTGGTTACCAACCAGTGGTGGATCTGGGTATTCCCCGGTCTCGCCATCAGCCTGTTCGTTCTGGCCATCAACTTCTTCGGCGACGGCCTGCGGGACGTTCTGGACCCGAAACAGCAGTAAGGAGGCGGCAGTATGGATACAAAAGAGATCATCTTAGACGTAAAAAATCTGAATACCACCTTTATTTCCGACCGCAAGGAAATCCGGATCGTGAAGAACGTTTCCTTCCAGTTGAAGCGCGGCACCGCGCTGGCGGTTGTGGGTGAGTCCGGCTGCGGCAAGAGCGTGACCATGAATTCCATCATGCGTTTCCTGGGCAAGAACGCCCGGGTCGAAGCGGACAACATCCAGTACAACGCCCTGCGGGACGGTAAGGTGACCGAGTATCATCTGGAAAAGATCAAGGACCCCAACGGCCCTGAGATGCGCGCCCTGCGCGGCCCGGACATGTCCATGGTGTTCCAGGACCCCATGTCCAGCCTGAACCCGGTTTACAAGGTGGGTGACCAGGTGGCTGAGGGCCTGATCCAGCACACCGGCATGAAGAAGAAGGAAGCCCGTGTGAAGGTTCTGGAGATGTTCCGCAAGCTGGGCATCCCTGATCCCGAGGAGCGCATCGACAACTACCCCCATCAGTTCTCCGGCGGCATGAAACAGCGCGTGGTGATTGCCATCGCCATGATCTGCAACCCGGAGCTGATCATCTGCGACGAGCCCACCACCGCGTTGGACGTTACCATCCAGGCACAGATCATGGAACTGCTCAAGGATCTGCAGGTGAAGGAAGGCAAGTCCATCGTGCTGATCACCCATAACATGGGCCTGGTGGCCGAGATGGCCGACGAGGTCTGCGTCATGTACATGGGCCGCGTGGTGGAATTCGGCAGCCTGGAGGATGTGTTCGACCGCACCTCTCACCCCTACACCAAGGCGCTGCTGCGCAGCGTGCCCGTGCTGGGCCTGGCCGACGGCCAGAAGCTGGAGACCATTCCCGGCTCCACCCCCAACCCGGCCAACCTGAAGCCCGGCTGTGAGTTCGCGGACCGCTGCCCCGAATGCACCGCCGCCTGCCGTGAAAAGGATATCCCGACCTTCGAGATCAGCCCCGGCCACCGGGTTCGCTGCTTGAAGTATAAGAACTTCCCGGAGGTGGACTGATCATGAGCGAAAATCGTGAAGTTATCTTTAAGATTGAAAACCTGAAGACCTGGTTCCCCATCACCAAGGGCGCCTTCAAGAAGGTCGTGGGCCATGTGAAGGCCGTGGACGACGTGAGCCTGGAAGTGTACAAGGGCGAGACCCTGGGCATCGTGGGCGAGTCCGGCTGCGGCAAGTCCACCTTCGGCAAGACCATCATGATGCTGGAGAAGCCCACCGGCGGCAAGGTGCTGTTCAACTACGGCGGCGAGTTCAAGGACGTGACCAAGTTCAACAAGGAGGAAATGTTCCAGTTCCGCCGCAAGGTGCAGATGGTGTTCCAGGACCCCTATTCGGCCCTGAACCCCCAGAAGAAGATCTACACCTCCTTTGAGGAGCCCCTGAAGGTTCACGGCGTGAAGAACGAGGCAGACCGTGAGGCCGTGATGCAGAAGGTGCTGAAGATGGTTAACATCCAGCCCGACTACCTGATGCGTTATCCCCACGAGTTCTCCGGCGGCCAGCGCCAGCGTCTGTGCATTGCCCGTGCGCTGGAGGTTATGCCCGAAGTTCTGGTGTGTGACGAGCCCGTTTCCGCGCTGGACGTGTCCATTCAGGCGCAGGTTCTGAACCTGATGAAGGACATCCAGAAGGAAATGAACCTGACCTACCTGTTCATTGCCCACGACCTGAGCGTTGTGCAGTACATGTCCGACCGTATCGTGGTTATGTACCTGGGCAAGATCGTGGAGATCGCCGACAGCCGCGCGCTGTACGACGAGCCCCTGCACCCCTACACCCAGGCGCTGCTGAGCGCCATTCCCGTGCCTGACATCCACAAGACCAAGAAGCGTCAGGTGCTGGAGGGCGAGGTGCCCAGCCCCATCCACAAGCCCAGCGGCTGTGCCTTCCACAACCGCTGCCCCAAGTGCATGGAGATCTGCAAGACCGTGGACCCCGCCATGGTACACCACGGCGCAGAGGGCCATATGGTCGCCTGCCATCTGTATGACAAAGAGGCGGCGAAGGCCTGATATGCGGCTGGAGTATACAAAGCACTGTGACGTGCTGGTGGCCGGCTCAGGCATTGCCGGGATCATGGCGGCCCTTGCTGCGGCGGGGGCCGGCCGTTCGGTGATCCTGGCCAGCAGCGGCCCGGTGTTCTCCGGTTCCAGCTTCTACCCTGGAACCTGGGGCCTCGGGCTGATCGGGCCGGAAAACGAAGCCGACCAGGAGGATCTGGTTCAGAGCATCCTGGAGGTGGGCTGCGGCATGGCGGACGAGACCATGGTCCGTGCCTTCGTGGCGGGCATTGGCCCGGCCATTGAGAGCGTAAAGGCCATGGGCGTGCAGCTGAAAGCCGCCGCCGACCAGAATCAAAAGGATTTCATCCCTTGCTTTGACCGCAAGCACCGCAGCTGGAACGGCCTGCTGTTCGACAGCATGCGCCAGGTGTTCTCCCGTAAAATGGAGGAATCCGGCGTGGAGCAGCTGCCCGGCTGCGAGCTGCTGCAGCTGATCAAAACCGGCGAGCGGGTGAGCGGTGCGGTGATCTGCCAAAAAGGGGAGCTGACCGCTGTTCAGTGCGGCGCGCTGGTGCTGGCCACCGGCGGCTACGGCGGCCTGTTCAGGGACCGGCTCACCACCGACGACGTGGCGGGTACCGGCCAATGGCTGGCGCTGGAGGCCGGGGCCGAGCTGGTGAACCTGGAGTTCATGCAGATGATGCCCGGCTACCTGAGCCCCTGCCGCAAAACCATCTTTAATGAAAAGACCTTCCGCTATACCCGCTTGACAGGACCGGCCGGAAGGGATATTCTGGAGAACGAACCGGACCGGCAGGCCCTTCTGGAGTGCCGGTCCACCCACGGCCCCTTCACCAGCCGCCTTGTCTCCAAACGGGTGGATCTGGCCATGGTGAAGGCCGCCCAGGCCGCGCCGGAGCAGGGGGTTACCGTGACCTACGGCCCCGAGATCCGGCAGAATACGCCGGAATTCGTGCGTACCTACTTCGACTGGCTCTGGGAGAAAAAGCATCTGACCATGGATGACCCGGTGCAGATTGCGCCCTTTGCCCA
>PPYE01091282.1_pt1 | contig 12300 bp, 5 predicted proteins | sample 1559881 | NCBI WGS metagenome assembly PPYE01 (sample SAMN08240022, study PRJNA423297) | Human gut metagenome, whole genome shotgun sequencing project.
TGAAAGCCTTTTATGGAGTATTGAAAAGTGCTGACGCATATCTCCGTTTTGTTTTCCTGACCGGAGTTACGAAGTTCTCACAAGTCAGCGTATTCAGTGACTTGAATCAGTTGAATGACATTAGTCTGGACTATTCTTACGCCACGCTTTGCGGTATCACCCGCGAAGAACTAAAAAGTACTTTCAAGCCCGAAATTGAAACTTTCGGCCGCAAAAACAATCAGACACCGGAAGAGGTGGTCACTGCAATGGAACGCAATTATGACGGTTATCATTTTCATCCGAATGGCGAAGGAGTATTTAACCCGTTTAGTGTATTGAATGCTTTCAGCAAATTGGAGTTGGGTAGCTATTGGTTCCAGACTGGCACACCGACATTCTTGGTTGAATTATTGCAAAAAAGTGAGTATGATCTCCGTACTTTATTAAATGGTATAGAAGCACCCGCCTCTTCTTTTGCAGAATATAGAATGGATGCTAATAATCCCGTACCGCTGATTTATCAAAGTGGATATCTGACTATTAAGGATTACGACAGAGAGTTTCAGAACTATCTACTTGATTTTCCGAATGATGAAGTGCGCTATGGATTCATTAATTTCCTTGTTCCGTTTTACACTCCAATGAAGAACAACGATCAGGGATTTTATATCGGAAAATTCATTCAGGAATTACGCACAGGTAATTATGAATCTTTCCTCACTCGTCTGGAGGCTTTCTTTGCCGATATTCCGTATGAATTGAATGACCAGACTGAACGTCATTATCAGGTTATCTTCTATCTCGTATTCAAACTGATGGGACAATTCACGGAAGCAGAAGTACGCAGCGCCCGTGGACGTGCCGATGCTGTAGTTAAAACACCGAAATATGTCTATGTGTTTGAGTTCAAATTAAATGGAACCGCAGAAGAAGCAATGAAACAGATTGATGAGAAAGGATATCTGATTCCTTATCAGAAAGACCACCGGGAAATAGTGAAAATTGGTGTGGAATTTAGTGCGGAAACCCGTAATATCAATCGTTGGCTGGCAGAAACGACATAAATATGATAAAAACATTTCGGGAAGAATCGTAGTTACGAACTTCCCGAAATAAAAACCGATACCATTGAAAATAAACATTTGTCATCCTCTTTTGGAAACAAGTTTTTTCAATCTAACCTAATATACCTGATATATCTAACATACCTGAAACTAATCAGCCTCTTTTGATTTTGCATTCCAAACCAATAATGCAAAGAGTACTGACAGCAGAGCTGCACCAATCCAGAACCAATTGATGTATGTGAAATCATAAACATCGACTCCGTTCTGAACCGTCTTCTGACCATCTATCAGAATACCACTCATTACGTCCTGTAATCCGGCTCCAATATAACTGGCAATACCCACCACTCCCAAAGCAGCACCCGACGCATTGCGGGGAGCAATATCCACTGCCATCAAGCCACCTAGAAAACAGATCAAAACTCCGATACCCAACCCAAAAAGAACCATGGCAAGTACATCTATCCAGAAGTGTACACCCGGCACCAATAGGAACAGGCAAAGCGCAAAAACATTCATCAATCCGAATATCAGTGCGGGCACATTACGACGACCGCCAAACAGCTTATCAGAAATCACTCCCGAAAACATGGTACCGATAATTCCACAGACCGGACAGATAGAAATAATAAAACTGGCATCCAAGGTGGAATATCCTTTTTGCGCTTCCAGATAAAAAACGCCCCAACTATTGATGGCATAACGGCTAATATACATAAAAGCACTCGAAAGAGCCAGTATCCAGATAGCAGGCATCAACAAGACCTGCCGCTGCGCCTTATTGAAATCAGCCGCTTCCGTAACGCTCATCTCCTTTTTCTCCTTGGGAATATTCACTGGAAGAAAGCCCTGACTTTCAGGAGTGTCATGAAAGAACTTCCAGACGATCAATGTACCAATCAACCCCACGATACCTGCCCCAAAGAAACCGTAACGCCAACCCAATACACTAACGATAGACGCAATAATCAGAAAGGTCAACGCTTCACCGATATTGTGGCTGGCAGACCAGAATCCATAATAGGATCCCCGTTCTTTGTCCGTGAACCAGCGGGAAAGTCCCACGACACAAGAAGCGGCTCCCATAGACTGGAACCATCCGCTAATTCCCCAAAGTATGGCAAACAGGAGGAACGAATTAGTAAAACCTAAACAAAGGTTGACCAAAGCCGTGACCAGTAAACCGGTAGTCATAAAGCGATTGATATTGCTACGGTCGGCAAGGAAACCATTCGTGAATTTCCCAATGGCATAAGTAAAGAACAATACCGAACCGATAATTCCCAGTTCCGTTTCGGAAAAGATCCCTTCATCTACTATGGGCTTCTTCACGACATTCAGACTAAGGCGGCAAACATAGTACATACCGTAACCGAAAGTGGCTGAAAGGAAAGTAGACCATTTCAGGTATTTCAGACGACGGGCCTCGGAATGAAGATGCTGTGAGTCGGATGAAGACAAAGCTTCCCCGTTACAAGGTCTCGGTGAAGAGACCTTGTAAAAGTTTATAAGTTGTTTCAACATGAGAAAGTCTATTTAGTCGTGAAGCTTCTTTTTGCGCAGATACTCCAATAAGAGGGCAGGACGGTCAGTTTGAATTAATTTGGCTCCCTGATTAATGATCCATCCCCAGCTTTCATCCGGTTGATGAAGTTCTACTGCACGGTCGTCATCATGACCACCGCATAATTCAGGCCAAAGAGAATTTATGAACAATTTAGAACCTGTATCACGCACTTCTTTTATCAGATTAAGCACCTCCGGACTATCATTATCAAACACTAACTCATAAGCAGCAGGCTTCATGTGAGTCTGATAACTGTCAATAATAGCTTCGGCTCCTTTTTTATGCAACTGTACTATAGGCATAAAAATCACTTTGTCCAATACAGCACCGTTTTCGGCTTTCACCTGTTCATAAGGAAGACCGGCTTTGATAACACATTGGTCAACCGTTCCCGTCTTTTCAAGTATGATATAAGCTTCCTGAAAATAGTCATACCCCTTATCAATATTTACCATGATCTTACCTTTGCAGAGCAACATCACTTCTTCCAATGTAGGAATCTGATGTCTTGTCTTACAAGCCACTCCATTTTTAAGACGCATTGCTTTCAATTCAGCCAATGTATAATCTTCCACCAGTCCTTTTCCGGACATGGTACGATTGATCGTTTTATCATGCATCACTACTAAATGTCCGTCTTTGGTTCTTTTCAAATCGATCTCCACCATATCGACACCCATATCAATGCAATTCTGTATACCTTGCAATGAGTTTTCCGGGGCATTACGCCAGTCAGCCCGGTGGGATACAACCAATATTTTATCCGGATGATTTCCCAGCAGATTTTCTCTGATTTCAGCTATTCTATTTTGGGCAACAGCCAGTTGCACCAAACACAGAAGAAGTATGAAGTTACATATCCGTTTCATAAGTTCAAACATTAAGTATTTTAATTCAGTTTATTGTTTTTCCAGACCAGTTTTTCTCCCCACATTGGTACATAAGTCTGTTCACAGTTAATCTTCGAAGCCCGTTCGAGTGCCATATCCAATGACCATCTCGATTCATCAACACCTGCATGAGCCAGTTCCAAGATATGTGATAACAAGACATAATCCGGTTCCACCTGTCCCGCACCTGAACCCAGAATATTATTTTCGGTCAGAGCATTGGGAGCATAACGCGGTATCAAGACATTCACATGAGAAGCCAAATTCGTATATTGTTCCGGTTTATAGTTGGAGTCTCCTACATGCATAAAGACGAAGTTACCAGTATCTTCCCCGCAATCAATCGAAAATACAGTCACAAAATTAGATAAGCCGGAATTGTTGTGATCGGTGATACAAGTTTTAATCTTGAATTTTCCAATTTCATAATCTTTATCCCCCTTTGCAGTATAAGGATATGTCGTGTCTTTCAGATAGTTGGACAACACCGGTTTACCTAAATCAAACATAGCCTGAATAAGATCATTATTATAATGATCGGAGTGTTTGTGGGTAACACAGAGAAAATCAATATAAGGTGCCAGTTCTTTCGCCCAACGATGAGAAATGTCAATAGCAAAACATCCTGACGGAGTTTTTACCACATATCCCATATTATAGAGTAACCAGATCGCTGCCGTACCATTTTCTACTTTTGAGTTTTTAATTCCATCCATCACACGATCAAATGCACTCCGATAAAAATAGATAATCGGATCACACTTTTCCATACTCGTACTCGCCTGATCGAAGCCATTCAGATAACTGACGAAATAATCATCTTTACATTGATCCGCATATCCCTGAATCTTGGTCAAAGTAGTGGTACGTCCGGCATTGACAATCAAAGGAGAAGAACTCCACAACTGTTCCGCAGTGGCATCTACTTCCTCTGCCAATTGCGTAAGAATTCCTTCATGACCAGTTTCGGTACTGTTGTTGTCATCATCATCACAAGCAACAAAACCTATTGCCAAAAGGCAAAACAGTAAATATTGTATTTTTCTTATTATATCCATCTTATTTCTGATTTTTATAGTCATTAATTATTTTATTGAAAGTCTCAACCACCCGTTCCGGTGTCGGACGCGTGTTGCCGTTTTCATGGTCTTTGGTAGCTTCATACATGAAAACTCCTTCATAGCCGATTCTTTCGAGTGCATGCATTAACTTTCCCCATTGAATGTCACCTTGTGTAGGAAGCCAGTGACACTCGTTGACAAAGTCAAAGTCCGAGGCATGTATAGTACCTATACGTTCACCAACGGTTTCTACAAAATGCTCTGTCGTCCCCTTAGTATAATGATTGGTATCAAAACAAACCTTCACACCCGGAATATCTTTGATTATCTCCAAAAGCTCTTCTGGAGTATTACCCAGACAAGTTCTCGGCAGATTTTCGATGCACAACTGTGCTCCTATTTGATCCGCATATTTTTTCAGATAAGCGATAGACCGGGAAGCATTAGCTATTCTTTGTGCCCGAATACTGTCAGCGATAGGTTCGGAACTAGGATGCAACACTAAACACTTCGGCTGAAATTGAGCGCACTGTCCAATCATCTCCGCCATAAAATCTACATTTTCTTTCCTTTTCTTTTCATCCAGCACCGATATGTCCAACGTGCGTGAGAAAGGAAGATGTATAGACCAGACCTTGATACCGGCACTATCAATTTTTGCTTTCATATCCCAGATACGAGGGATGACTTCACCTGCCGGAACTCCTCTATAACACTGGTTAAATGCTACTTCCACATACTCCACCCCCACAGACCGGGCTTGAGAAAAGTCTGTGGAAGCAGGTACTTTCCACAAAGCTGTAGTCGTACCTACTTTATATTTCTGTGCATATAACCCCATTGTCATCGCCATAAATAAGATAAAAACAGAAACTCTCATTATCGCTTACTTTTGACGGTTTGTACCTTGAATATCACCACCACGAATACTCCAGGAGTCTGTTGCTAATGTCTTATTGACAGCAAAAGCCTTTACTGAACCGATATTATTAGATCCGATTGTTCCGCAATAAAGCCGTTTGTCCGGACCGATGGTAACAGCTGCCATGACCTGTTGCCCCACAGTCTCTTCAAAAACAATGTTGCCATTAGTAATATCGAGTCCCAGCACTTTGTTATTCGATTGGGTACCTACATAAAGAATACCATCCGTACTCAAAGCACCTCCACTGTAATTCAAATTATTACCCACATTTTTCTCCCAGATTTTAGATCCGGCGGCATTTACTGCATGAACAGTCTGCGATCCTTTTTCCGTAAAATAGACATTGCCATTTTTATCAGCAATCGGGAAATAAGCATCCCCTTTCGTAGTCGGATACGTCCATTTCTTTGTCCCGTTTGTCATATCAACAGCAACAAGTCCGCCCCCTTTCAAAGTCGCATAAAGCACCTGCTCCTTCAAAGCAAACGTAGCCTGTTCCGTCACATTTACTTCTTCCAATTTCCATATCTGATCCTTATTCGGTTTAAAAGAATAAATGGCTGCACTTGTACCTGCATAAACATTTCCGGCTTTATCAATAGCCACAGCACTACCGGTTGCTCCGTCAAGCGATTGTTGCCATTTAATAGCACCACTGGATGCATCCAGCGCATACAACGTACTCTTATTGGTGAGACAGTAAAGAACACCATCGGCCGACAATGCAGGGAAAGCTCCTATCGCAGCATCCAATTTTACTGCCCACTTTTGAGTTCCGTTCGGATTAATAGCATATACATTATTAATAGCGGCATTTCTTACACACTGATAGATTGTACCATCAGGAGCCACCAACGCACCTCCACCATAGGTTATCTGACTGATAGCAAACACCCACTTAAATTCACCGCTCACTACATCAATAGCAAACAAATGACCTGCAGGAGTAGATGTCGGGATATACATTGTTTTTCCATCCGGAGAGAACACCGGATTGGAAGTCTTTACATATCCGGTAAGCCCACCGAAGTTCAAATCGACAGAATTCCATTTATAATTGCCGACCGTGACAGTCAGACTGCCCGACTCGGTGGTATTATTAACATAAGTCACCGTTACGGCCACTGTATAAGTACCGGTAGTAGCAAAAGCATGTACCGGATTGTTTTCTCCTGATGTCGTACCATCACCAAAATCCCAACTTACCGATTTCACTTCACCAGCCATGAAATACATATCGTTATAAGCAAAGGTAGAAGGTTCCCACACAACCAGTTCCGTACTAGCAAGAATAGGATAGATCAATCCGGGAGTAGCAGAAGTTTCCACCGCAATAGAATTGCCTGTAGGATAAACACAGACTACATTGAATGTATATTCCTGATCATTAGTCAAACCATCAACGATGTATTCCTCCAATGAAGTATCATCCAGATTGATAATCTGATTACCGGGATTCACGGTAACCAGATAGCGAGTGAAACGTTCACTTGCAGGTTTCGTCCATCTCAAACGCACTCTTTCATTGCCGGCTGCTGCCGTCAGATCAGAAATCGGATATCTTGCATTCTTCGGTGTACAGGCAGCAGTAGTTTTACTGGCCAATCCTCCTGCATAACGAGGTTGCACAGAAAAAGTGTAAGCAACATCATTCACCAGATTATTGATAGTGGCAGTCATTGTTTTTGCATCCACAGTCATCTCGCCTCCTTCCGCTTCTGATGATCCGGAAGTCCAAAGAATCAAATATTCATTCGGACGGGCATTCTCGTATGCTTCCCAGGAAAGAGTCACATTCATATCTCCGGCTGTTGCCGTTAGTGACTTCAGTTCATATAAACCGAAACTTGCCTTTGGCAGATCTTCTTCACAAGCAGTAAAGACTACCGTGAAAATAAACAACAAGCTATATAGTATTTTTTTCATCGTTTGATTTCTTTTAGTTTAATCCTATTAATATCCCGTATTCTGCCACAACAGTTCTGTGTTGTTTATTCTTTCCAACTCCGTTTTTGGAATAGGATACAGGAATTGGTAGTCCTGAATAATATGTCCTTCTGCTTTCATAGCCTCCTTAGCACCTCCCATACGTACCAAATCGAACCAACGCTGTCCCTCATAAGGAAACTCCTGTTGACGTTCCAACATAATCGCTTTACGGAAACTATCCTGATCGGGAAGCTCTGTTATCTGAAGCGGAGACAATCCGGCACGGGTATGTACGGCATTCAAAGCAACCATAGCTTCTGAATTCTGCAAATTACTATAACTGATTTCATTCAAAGCTTCGGCGTACATCAACAACACATCGGCATAACGGAGAATAATCTGGTCATTACCGACCGTATTATAGGTCGCACTTTTGACATCTTTAAATTTATTCATCACGCATACTTTATCTTCCACCTTTACATAGGTAATCAGATCTTTGCGCTTATCTCCCTCTTTGTAACACTCTTTCAGAGACTTTGTCTGATTGGTATCATCAGTCAGGTTAATAATAGAGAACCAATATCCATGTCCTTCTCCTTCGACATCTTTATTAAAGCGAACAGCAAAAATAATCTCATCATTCATTTTATTGTTCACGTCAAACACCTGTTCGGGGGTAGTCATTAAAGAATACCGACCCACTAGTTGGGATAGCACATTGCGGGCTTCCGTCCATTTATGGAAAGTCAGGTAAATCTTGCCGAGCAACGCCATTGCAGCACCGGAAGTCACACGTCCCATATCGGCACTTGTATAAGAAGACGGCAACATATTTTCATTAATAACCTGATTCAAATCACCGACAAGAAAATCATAAACCTGTTGATCGGAACTGCGCCCGATTTTAAGAGCTTCTGCCACTGTCACCACCTTATTAGTCATCGGTATCCCTCCCCACAAACGATACATATTAAAATAAGTAAGGGCACGGATGAAAAGAGCTTCGCCTTTATATTGTTTTTTCAGAGTCGCATCGAAGTTGGCCTCATCAATTCTATCTAATACAAGATTGCAACGATAGACTCCATTATTAAAGTTCGCCCAAGCATCTTCCAGAATTCCGTTAGAGGCTTTATCTGCAAACTGATCGATATCATAACGGTCTTGAGTTCCGGCGGTGGGCGCACTCAATGTCAGATTATCACTCCGATATTCGCAACACTCTGTAAAATAGGAAACTTGTGTCTGCAATTTGGAGTAACATCCTATCACGGCTACATTAAAATCTTCCGCTGTCTTATATACCTTGTCGGTAGGCACACTGCTACTCGGTTCCAAATCGAAGAAACTATCTGCACAAGCAACTGATAACAAGGCAGTTGATAGGAGTAGTATTAGTTTATATTTTTTCATATAACGTGTATTTTAAAGGATGATTAAAGTGTTATGTTCAGCCCAAACAAGAATGTTTTAGCCAATGGATAAGTTCCATAATCCTCACCCGGTGAAAGAGAATTACTCGGACGTGCATTTACTTCCGGATTATATCCGCTATAGCCAGTCGAAGTCCACAAGTTTTGTCCTGAAACGTAAACTCTCAATTTTTCCACGAAAAAGCGTTGAGTCAGGTTCTTCGGCAAGGTATATCCTAGCGTCACATTCTGCAATCGCAGATAAGAACCATCTTCCAGATGCCAAGTTGAAGTACGGCCATTATACCCCTTTGACTTACGATTGGCGCGGTTCACCTGACCGTTTCCCGGATCTTCCGGACTTTTCCAACGGTTCAAGGCTATAGTGGTACCATTGGTATTACCTTCCAGATTATCAATGTAACGACGATTCAGATTCAGAATCTCATTACCATATACTCCTTGAAAATTAAAATCAAGGTCAAATCCCTTAAACCAGACTTTACCACCAAACCCATAAGTAAAATCGGGCATATAGTTACCTACGATCGTACGGTCTTTATCCAAGTCCATCACTCCATCCCCGTCGACATCCACAAAGCGGAAATCTCCCGGCTGGGTATTGCTAAAATGAGGATACTTCTTTAATTCTTCTTCATTGGAGAAAATTCCATCCTGCACCAACAGATAATAACATCCGATAGGTTCACCGACTTTCGTTATGTAATAAGCATGATCTACGCTACCGGTAGATATGATAGGAGCATTACCCGGACCGAGTGCCTTCACTTCGTTCGTATTAGTGGCATAATTGGCATTGAACGAATAACCGAAATCTTTAGTTATATTCTTCTGTGAGGTCAAGGCAACTTCCCATCCCCTATTATTCACTTTACCGATATTCATCAATGCAGTGCTATATCCGGTCAGGTGGGGAACCGGTACATTCAATAACATATTAGAGGTATTGGTATTATAATAATCCACAGTCAGTCCCAGCAATCCTTTGAACATCTGTAAATCGATGCCCACATTCACCATCGCATTCTTTTCCCAACTCAAATCTTCATTCTTTATGGTACTTGGCTTGTAACCATTCACTAATTGTCCGTTTCCTGTACCAAGCACATAATTATCCAAAGCCATCAGAGACAAATGATCATAATTGCCAATCTGGAAGTTACCGGTCACTCCATAACTCGCTCTTAACTTCAAATCATCAACAAACGACAGATACCTAGCCTTCGTAAAGAAGTCTTCTCCGCTTATTCTCCACGCCAAAGAAGCTGAAGGAAAATATCCCCACCGATTGTTCTTTCCAAAACGGGAAGAACCGTCTGCACGAATAGCTGCCGAAGCCATATATTTACCTTTATAACTGTACTGCATACGTGCCAGATAAGAAGCAATCGTCCATTGGGTTTTATCAGATGCACCTTTCGTCACCGTACCTCCGGAAATTGTTTGTATATAGTCGTTCGGGAAATCGGTTGCCGTCACATTATCTCCTTTATATGTCTCTTTTTGAGCCGACTGTACTAAGACCACATTGATAAAATGAGCATCCTTAATCGTTGTGTTATAATTGATTTTATTCTCCACCAACCAGTTGAAATAAAAACCTGATGAACTGTAGGCTGTCGGATTTGACTTTACATCATAATACTTCTGTCCCAATAAAGGAAGTTCCGAAGAACGATATTGGTCATTATGCGAACCGTAATAATCGCCACCAAAAGAAATGTTATAGGTAAGCCCTTTATACAATTCCAATTCAGCAAAAACTTTTCCGACAATCGCCATACGGTCTACGACATCCGATTGTAAGTTTGCCATAGCTACCGGGTTCAATACGGCATTATGCTGATAGTCATTTCCAATTCTCCAATAGCCGTTTCCCTGATAATTATAGCTGCCATCCGCATTATACACCGGCCATACCGGAGGCATCATCAATGCCGATTGCACAATACCATTAGATCCGGAAGCATCTACCCGATTGGAAGTAGAATAGGAAGGCGAGAAATTCAGACCGAATTTCAGTCTTTTATATTTCCCGTCCAAATTCATACGCATACTATATTTCTTAAAGTCGGAATTAATTATAATACCCTCTTTATCATAATAGTTGGCAGAAATGAAATAGCCGACTGTTTTTCCTCTGCCGGAAATAGAAACATTGTGGCTGGTAGTAGCAGCAGTACGAAAAATAGCATCTTGCCAATCCGTATCCGTCAACCCCTTATCACCATTCAGATAGGGAAAGAGTTCGGTAGGAATACGTTCCCATGAGTTCGGGCGCATTCCGTTCGGGTCATCCGGTGACCCTCCGGGATTAGCATCCAGATAAGCGTTGTCATGACCATCCTTTGCAAATTCGGCAAACTGATATGCATTCATCATTGAAAGTTTCTTCGAAACACTCTGGATGCCATAATATCCATCATACTGCACTTTCATCTTTTCCGATTGTCCCTGCTTGGTCGTGATAATAATGACACCGTTGGAACCGCGACTACCATAAATAGCTGCCGACGAAGCATCTTTCAAAACTTCCACAGATTCGACATCATTATTATTCAGATTGGCAAATCCACGTTCTACCGGCACGCCATCAATAATATAAAGAGGATCACTACCGGCATTAACCGTACTGATACCACGAACACGGATACTTACACTTCCCTCCGGATCACCACTTGGCTGTGTAACCTGTACCCCCGGCATCTTACCCGCCAACGCCTGACGAAAGTCTGAAGCAGAAACGTCCGCAATTTGTTCAGCTTTCACGGAAGAAATAGAAGTAGAGACGTCTCTTTTCCTCTGAACTCCATATCCCACCACTACTACCTCATCAATCATCTTACTATCTTCTACCAACGTGATTTTCGCCGTATTTTTATCCTTTGCAGAGATATTTACCGTTTTATATCCAATATAAGAGATGGTCAATGTTGCAGACTCCGGTACATTCATGATTGAGTAACGTCCGTCGATATCGGTAATCGTACCACTACCCTCTCCCTTAATCTGCACACTGGCACCAATCACCGGTTCTCCTTTATCATCTGCAACAATACCTTGTATAGTACGTGTACGTTGAACAGTTTCTTCTTTCTTAAGCGGCTGTTTGCTAACAGCAATTGTATGATCGGTCCTATTGAAATAAAGCTTGGCCTGGGAAGTAATTTCTCCCAGAATCTGTTTTAATGAAGCATTTTTAATGTCGAAAGAAACTCTCGGAGCCTTGTTCACCGTCTCCTGATCATAGAGAAACTTAAAATTAGTCTGTTTGCTGATTTTATTGAAAACACTCTCTACCGGCTCGTTTTGCACACGAAGCGTAATATCATGCTCTTTCAATGTCTGAGCAGCAGCCGGAGCTATTAAAATGAAGGTGAATAGTAAAAAAGCTAAAAACGAACAGCTATTTTTACTTATCCCTTTACAAATAAGAAGATTAT